>Ga0224524_1000390_pt1 | contig 17996 bp, 15 predicted proteins | sample CFST75metaG_FD_179895 | JGI IMG/M metagenome (GOLD analysis project Ga0224524, IMG submission 179895) | Peat soil microbial communities from Stordalen Mire, Sweden - C.F.S.T75 | ecosystem: Environmental > Terrestrial > Soil > Wetlands > Peat | place: Sweden: Norrbotten County, Stordalen Mire... | reverse complement strand
TTTCTGCCCGGGGGAAAAAATCTTTTAAATAAAACAACGGGAAAACTTATGAGTGCATCGGTTTGAAGCAAACAGATGCCGATGTAGCTCAGCTGGTAGAGCAGCTGATTTGTAATCAGCTTGTCGGCGGTTCGATCCCGTCCATCGGCTCAGGAAATAAAAAATGAAAAATAAAATGAATCACACCCACACTCACATTCAAACGCACACCTACCTCGGGGAGATACCAGAGCGGTCAAATGGGGCAGACTGTAAATCTGTTGGCGAAGCCTTCGGAGGTTCGAATCCTCCTCTCCCCACGCTCACACCTGCCTGCTGGCAGGCAGGCACACACCCGCTTCGCGGAAGTAGCTCATTTGGTAGAGCGGAAGCCTTCCAAGCTTCAGGTGGCGGGTTCGAGCCCCGTCTTCCGCTCATAAAAAATAACACTCACACATCACACTCAACCTACCTGCCGGAAGGCAGGCCCACACCCGCTTCGCCGATGTAGCTCAGTGGTAGAGCACTTCCTTGGTAAGGAAGGGGTCATGAGTTCAACTCTCATCATTGGCTCAACCAGTATTAACAAAAAAGTAAACTGTAATTAAACTTAATTTTATATGGCAAAAGAAAAATTCAATCGTTCCAAACCGCACGTAAACGTTGGAACAATTGGTCACATCGACCACGGGAAAACCACTTTAACGGCTGCTATCACGCTTATCCTTCAGGATAAGGGGTTAGCCACCTATAAGTCTTTCGAACAAATTGACAATGCTCCTGAAGAAAAAGCAAGAGGTATAACGATCAACACTGCACACATTGAGTACGAAACCGAAAAAAGGCATTATGCGCATGTTGACTGCCCCGGCCATGCCGACTACATTAAAAACATGGTTACAGGCGCTGCCCAGATGGATGGTGCAATTGTGGTTGTTGCCGCAACAGATGGCCCGATGCCACAGACCCGTGAACATATCCTCCTGGCCCGTCAGGTTGGTGTTCCCAAGATCGTTGTTTTCATGAACAAATGCGACAGCGTTGATGATCCTGAATTACTTGACCTCGTTGAGATCGAGATCAGGGAACTCCTTACTTTCTATGGTTTCGACGGAAATACTACCCCGGTTATCCGTGGTTCCGCATTGGGTGCCCTGAACAAAGAACCCCAGTGGGTTGATAAAATCATGGAACTCATGGATGCAGTTGATACTTATATTCCGCTGCCTACCCGCGACATTGACAAAGCCTTCCTCATGCCGGTTGAAGACGTATTCTCCATCACCGGACGTGGTACTGTTGCCACCGGAAGAATTGAAACCGGTATTATCAATACCGGCGACCCTGTTGACATCATCGGAATGGGTGCAGAAAAACTGAAGTCCGTAGTAACGGGAGTTGAAATGTTCAGGAAGATCCTTGACCGCGGAGAAGCCGGCGACAATGCTGGTTTATTGCTTCGTGGTATTGATAAAGATGAGATCCGCCGCGGTATGGTAATCGCAAAACCGGGTTCCATCACTCCTCACAAACATTTTAAAGCCAGTGTCTATATCCTGAAGACCCAGGAAGGCGGCCGTCATACTCCCTTCCACAATAAGTATCGTCCACAATTCTATTTCCGTACCACAGACGTAACCGGTGAGATTATTCTTCCCGATGGCGTGGAAATGTGTATGCCGGGAGATAACCTTACCATCGAGGTACAGTTAATTTCCGAAATCGCAATGAACCTGGGATTACGTTTTGCTATCCGTGAAGGTGGCCGTACAGTTGGCGCCGGACAAGTAACAGAAATACTGGACTAAAAATAACTAGCGAAATGGCGAAAAGCAAAATAGCGAAAGCCGTTTGCCGCCAGAGAATACACAATGTCTGAGGCATTTATGACAAGGTCATCCTGTCCGGATCCATATAAAACTAAAGTTTAATTGTACACGGGTGTAGCTCAACTGGTAGAGTGGCGGTCTCCAAAACCGTAGGCTGTGGGTTCGATTCCTACCACCCGTGCAAAATATTAGATAAATGGCAAATTCAAAAGTAACAGCGTATTTCAGGGAAAGTTATGATGAACTCATGCATAAAGTTTCCTGGCCTTCCTGGAGTGAACTGCAAGGTAGTGCAATCGTCGTGTCCATTGCTTCCCTGATCATCGCCGCGGTGGTGTTCCTGATGGATGAGACATTCCGCAATATCCTACTTCAATTTTACAAACTGTTCTGATGCATCAGGGTGTTTTATCTAATATTCTATCGGATCGTTTTAATGAATCAATTTTCACGAAATGAGTGAGCAGGCTAAAAAGTGGTATGTCATTAGGGCCATCAGTGGGAATGAAAAGAAAGTAAAGCAGTACTTGGAAAGTGAGATATCGATTCAGAAACTGCAGGACTACATTTCCCAGGTTTTGATCCCGACTGAGAAGGTCTATATGATCCGGAACGGGAAGAAGGTTAGCAAGGAACGGAATTATTTCCCGGGTTATGTACTGATTGAAGCTGCTCTGGTTGGCGAAGTCGCTCACGTCATCAAGAATGTTCCCGGCGTATTGGGTTTTCTTGGTGCCAAGGGGGAACCTCATCCTTTGCGGCCTGCTGAGGTAAAACGCATTCTCGGAAAATTTGATGAACTGGCCGAGCAGGGTGAAGAAATGAACATTCCGTTCATCGTGGGTGAAACAGTTACAGTCATCGACGGACCCTTTAACAGTTTCAGCGGGGTGATCGAAGAGATCAACGAGGAAAAGAAAAAACTGAAGGTCATGGTAAGATCTTCGGCAGGAAGACGCCGCTGGAGTTAAGCTTCATGCAAGTCCAGAAAGAGTAAACGTTTCCGGTATCGGAAAACCGGATTAAAAACATTTAATAACTACAAAATGGCAAAAGAAGTTAGTGGAATTATCAAGTTGCAGATCAAGGGAGGCAGTGCCAATCCTTCACCACCTGTAGGCCCGGCATTGGGCGCAAAAGGGGTAAACATCATGGAGTTTTGCAAACAGTTTAATGCGCGTACACAGGATAAAGCCGGGAAAGTGATCCCGGTGATCATCACTGTTTACAAGGATAAATCGTTTGATTTCATCATCAAGACCCCTCCTGTTGCTGTTCAGTTGCTGGAAGCTACCAAATTGCAAAAAGGTTCCCCGGAACCTAACCGGAATAAGATCGGTGCAGTTACATGGGACCAGATACAGAAGATAGCGGAAGACAAGATGATTGATCTCAATGCATTTACGGTGGAATCAGCCATGAAAATGATTGCCGGAACCGCCCGCAGCATGGGTATCACGGTTAGCGGAAATGCTCCGTTTGCCAACTGATATCCAATGGGATTCTTAAGCTGTTAGTACAAATCTTATAAAACGAATGAAATGGCAAAGTTGACAAAAAAACAGAAAGAGGCTTACACAAAGTTCGATAAAAACGCTGTTTATTCCTTGTCAGATGCTGCAGGAATCGTTAAGGAGATCACCAGCACGAAGTTTGATTCTTCCGTCGATGTGGATGTCCGTCTCGGGGTTGACCCCCGAAAGGCGAACCAGATGGTAAGGGGAATCGTTACATTGCCCCATGGTACCGGAAAAACGGTGCGTGTTCTTGTACTCTGTACACCCGATAAAGAAGATGAAGCCAAACAGGCCGGCGCTGACTTCTACGGGCTCGATGAATATGTTGAGAAGATCAAAGGCGGATGGACAGATGTGGATGTGATCATCACGATGCCAAGCGTTATGGCAAAGGTTGGCGCTCTGGGTAAAATTCTTGGTCCCAGGGGGCTCATGCCCAACCCGAAAACCGGGACTGTGACCATGGAAATTGGCAAAGCAGTGAAGGAAGTAAAAGCCGGAAAGATTGATTTTAAAGTGGATAAGTTTGGAATTATTCATGCATCGGTAGCAAAAGCATCTTTTGACAAGGACAAGATCCTTGAAAATGCAAGAGAACTGCTACAAACGGTGATCAAACTTAAACCTTCTTCAGCAAAGGGTACTTATATCAAGAGCATTTACCTATCGAGTACCATGAGCCCCGGCATTCAGGTAGAACCCAAATCGGTTACTGCCTGATTTTTATGAACATTTGAGAGAGCTTGATTATGAAAAAAGACGAAAAAACACAGTTTATTGATGCTCTTGCCGAGAAGTTAAACAATTCGAATAACTTCTACCTTGCAGATATTTCTGACCTGAATGTAGAAACTACATCACGTCTCAGGAGGACCTGTTTCAAACGAAACATCCAGCTGAAGATGGTCAAGAATACCTTGTTGAAGAAGGCAATGGAAAAGTCGGGAAAGGATTTTGAACCGCTTTTCGACATCCTGAAGGGTTCCACATCGATCCTGTTTTCAGAGGTTGCAAACGACCCCGCAAAACTGATCCGGGAATTCCGGAAGACCGCACCAAAACCCATCCTGAAAGCAGCCTATGTACAGGAATCCATTTACATGGGCGACGAGCAGCTGGATGCCCTGATCAACATCAAATCGAAAGATGAAATGATCGGTGTTATCATCGGAATACTGCAGTCACCTTTACAAAATGTTATTTCCGGATTGCAATCGGGAGGCAACAAACTTTCAGGCATCGTAAAAACCTTATCCGAAAAACCCGAATAGTCGGTTGTTCGATCCGGTTAATCAACGCATGGCCGGGAGGCCGGCGGAATAGGAAGTAAATTAACAGAGAGTAAGTAGTAATCATATTAAAACAGAGTAAAAATGGCAGATTTAAAAGCTTTTGCAGAACAGTTAGTGAATTTAACAGTAAAAGAAGTAAACGAACTGGCTAAGATCTTAAAAGATGAATATGGTATTGAACCTGCAGCTGCTGCATTAGCAGTTGCAGCTCCCGCCGCCGCTGCTGAAGTGGTTGAAGAAAAGACCACATTTGATGTTGTCCTGAAATCAGCCGGACAGGCAAAACTTGCAGTTGTGAAATTGGTAAAGGAACTGACAAGTTTGGGATTAAAAGAAGCCAAGGAACTCGTTGATGCTGCTCCCAAAGCAGTGAAAGAAGGCGTTAGCAAAGACGAAGCCCAGGCTTTACAGAAACAGTTACAAGAAGCAGGTGCAGAGGTTGAAATTAAGTAAGGAAAATTTTTTCTTACCCATGATTTAGGATATAGATCTCTTCCGAAAATGAAGAGGTCTATACCTTGTTGTTAATGATTAACTTGACGCGGTTGACCGCGTTTGATTAACAGCCCTTCGCGTTTGTACACATTAATACCTAACCATTGTTCCGCACCCGGCGGGACGTAAAACATAAGACCTTGGCTTCAAACAAAATCAACAGGATCAGTTTCGCTTCCACAAAGATCCAATACGAGTATCCTGATTTTCTTGATATTCAGATAAAGTCATTCAAGGATTTTTTCCAATTGGAGACCAACCCTGAAAATCGTATCAATGAAGGCCTTTACAAAGTATTCGCAGAGAATTTTCCAATTTCGGATGCGCGGAACAACTTTGTACTGGAATTTCTGGATTATTTCATTGACCCCCCACGTTATAGCATAGAAGAGTGCATTGAGCGCGGTCTGACATACAGTGTTCCGCTGAAAGCCAAACTCAAATTGTATTGCACCGATCCCGAACATGAAGATTTTGAGACGATCATCCAGGATGTTTATCTTGGGATGATTCCCTATATGACACCCCGTGGTACCTTCTGTATCAATGGAGCAGAAAGAGTAGTTGTTTCCCAGTTACACCGTTCCCCGGGCGTTTTCTTCAGTACCAGTTTCCATGCAAACGGAGTTCAACTTTATTCGGCCCGGATCATTCCTTTTAAGGGATCCTGGATTGAATTCACTACCGATATAAACAATGTAATGTACGCATACATTGACAGGAAGAAGAAATTACCTGTCACGACTTTGTTGAGGGCAATCGGTTATGAAACAGATAAGGATATCCTGGAGATCTTCGGACTGGCACAGGAAATAAAAGTCAGTAAGGCAGCCCTGAAACGGTTGCTGGGATCCAAGCTCGCAGCCCGCGTGGTTCGTTCCTGGATCGAGGACTTTGTGGATGAAGATACCGGAGAAGTCGTCAGCATCGAGCGTACCGAAGTGATCATCGAAAGAGAAACCATTCTCGAAGATGCACACATCGACCTGATCATTGATGCAGGGATCAAAACGATCCTTATCCACAGGGAAGAGTCACAGTCAATAGACTATTCCATCATTTTCAATACCCTCCAGAAAGATACCGCCAATTCTGAAAAAGAAGCTGTTGAATACATTTACCGCCAGCTCCGTAATGCCGAACCTCCCGATGAAGAAACGGCACGCGGTATCATTGAGAAATTATTTTTCTCTGATAAAAGATACGACCTGGGCGACGTGGGAAGATACCGGATCAACCGGAAACTAAACCTTGAAATTCCCATTGAAACAAGGGTTCTGACAAGAGAGGACATCATCTCCATTATAAAATACCTCATCGAACTGGTTAACTCGAAAGCCGATGTTGATGATATCGACCACCTGAGTAACCGAAGGGTTAGAACGGTCGGCGAACAGCTTTACAATCAGTTTGGAGTGGGACTTTCCAGAATGGCACGTACCATCAGGGAAAGAATGAATGTCAGGGACAACGAGGTTTTTACCCCTATGGATCTGATCAATGCAAAAACATTATCTTCTGTAATTAATACATTCTTCGGAACAAACCAGCTCTCCCAGTTTATGGATCAGACTAATCCGCTTGCAGAGCTGACCCACAAAAGAAGGATCTCTGCCTTAGGCCCAGGTGGTTTATCAAGAGAAAGAGCAGGTTTCGAAGTCCGCGACGTTCACTATACTCATTACGGACGGCTTTGTACCATTGAAACACCGGAAGGCCCGAACATTGGTCTGATCTCCTCTCTTTGTGTTTATGCCAAGATCGACCGGCTTGGTTTCATTGAAACGCCTTATCACCGTGTTATCGAAGGTAAGGTGATGCTCAAGGAAGCCCCGATCTATCTTACTGCGGAAGAGGAAGAAAAGAAAATCATTGCACAGGCCAGTACACCCATGGAAGATAACGGCGAGCTTTCAGAACTGAAGGTGAAAGTGAGGTACCTGGCCGATTACCCGATCATTGAAAAGGAAAAAGTCGACCTTATCGACATAGCACCCAACCAGATCGCATCGATCGCTGCATCGCTGATTCCCTTCCTGGAACATGACGATGCCAACCGTGCCCTGATGGGATCGAATATGATGCGGCAAGCTGTTCCTCTGCTGAATCCTGAGATCGCCCTCGTAGGCACGGGTATTGAAAGTTATGTTGCCCGCGATTCACGGGTTCTCATCAATGCCGAAGGCGATGGTGTGGTTGAACATGTGGATGCCAAAGAGATCATCATCCGTTATAAAAGAGATGAGAAAGAACGTCTTGTTAGTTTTGATGATGATACCCGTACTTACCACCTGACCAAGTTTGCACGCACCAATCAGAATACCTGTATCAATCTGCGGCCCATCGTCAGGAAAGGCGATAAGGTTGTAAAAGGCCAGGTTTTATGCGAAGGATATGCAACCAAGGATGGAGAACTTGCCCTCGGCAGGAACCTGATGGTTGCCTTCATGCCCTGGAAAGGATACAATTTTGAAGATGCTATTGTTATCTCGGAAAAGGTTGTAAAGGAAGACATTTTTACTTCCATCCATATCGAGGAATTTACCCTCGAAGTGAGGGATACCAAACGCGGCGTTGAAGAGCTGACCAACGATATTCCCAATGTCAGCGCAGAAGCTACAAAGGAACTGGATGAAAATGGATTGATCCGCATCGGCGCTGAAGTCAATGAAGGAGATATCCTGATCGGGAAGATCACGCCGAAAGGTGAGAGTGATCCAACCCCTGAAGAAAAACTGCTCAGGGCAATTTTCGGGGATAAGGCCGGTGACGTAAAAGATGCATCCTTAAAAGCGCCTCCTTCCATGAAGGGAGTCGTAATCGATAAAAAACTCTTCTCACGGGTAATCAAGGACCGGAAAGCCAAGGCCAAAGAAAAAGATGACCTTAAGAAGATGGAAGATGATTACCTGAAGGAAGTCGACAAGCTGAAAACAAAGCTGGTTGATAAATTGATTATCCTGGTAAATGGAAAGATCTCACAGGGAGTGCATAATACTTTCAAGGTCGAGATCGTTCCCAAAGGAACAAAGTTCACACAAAAGAACCTGTTTGACATCGATTACCTGTCGGTGAACCCCAATAAATGGACAACCGACAAGGATAAGAATGAAATGGTGAAAATCCTTATCAATAATTATATCATAAAATACAAGGAACTGCTGGGCGTGTTCAACCGCAAGAAGTTTGTTTCCGTTGTCGGAGATGACCTTCCTGCAGGTATTATACAGATGGCAAAGGTTTACATTGCCAAGAAACGCAAGCTGAAGGTCGGTGACAAGATGGCCGGACGCCATGGAAATAAAGGTATCGTTGCCAGGATCGTAAGGGAAGAAGACATGCCCTTCCTGGAAGACGGAACTCCGGTTGATGTTGTGCTTAACCCTCTGGGGGTTCCTTCACGAATGAACCTGGGACAAATCTACGAAACCATTCTGGGCTGGGCAGGGAAGAAATTAGATAAACGCTTCACTTCACCCATCTTCGATGGAGCAAGGCTGGATGAGATCAACAGTTATCTTACAGAGGCCGGACTTCCGAGGAATGGCAAGATCTACCTTTATGATGGTTTGAGTGGAGTCAGGTTTGATCAACCAACTACGGTAGGTTACATCTACATGATGAAATTGCATCATATGGTGGACGACAAGATGCATGCACGTTCAATTGGCCCATACTCATTGATCACGCAGCAGCCCCTGGGCGGTAAGGCTCAGTTCGGCGGACAGCGTTTCGGTGAAATGGAAGTCTGGGCACTTGAAGCATTTGGCGCAGCCAATGTATTACTGGAAATTCAGACCGTAAAATCCGATGATGTGAACGGTCGTGCGAAGGCTTATGAAGCCATTGTAAAAGGCGAGAATATGCCGAATGCCAGCATCCCGGAATCATTCAACGTACTGGTCCATGAATTACGCGGACTGGGTTTGAATGTAACCTTCGACGCTTAATCCTCAGGGAAGGCGTTTTGTAATCAGGACAGTTAATTTAGAATTTGTTTATCCGTTAATCAACTAAATATGGCATATAGAAAAGAGGCTCCCCTGGTCAGTAGCTTTTCAAAAATCACGATAAGCCTGGCTTCCCCGGAGAGAATCCTTGAAATGTCGAGTGGTGAGGTATTAAAGCCTGAAACCATCAATTACAGGACCTATAAACCCGAACGTGACGGATTGTTTTGTGAGCGGATCTTCGGGCCGGTAAAAGATTGGGAATGCCACTGCGGAAAATATAAGAGGATACGTTACAAAGGGATTATCTGCGATCGGTGCGGTGTTGAAGTTACGGAAAAGAAAGTGAGAAGGGAAAGGACCGGTCATATTCAACTGGTCGTTCCTGTTGCACATATCTGGTTTTTCCGTTCATTACCCAATAAAATCGGATCATTGTTGGGATTGCCCACCAAGAAACTGGATTCGATCATCTATTATGAAAAATATGTTGTCATCAACCCGGGTATCAAGAAAGCCGATGGTATCAATTTCCTCGATTTCCTCTCGGAAGAGGAATATTTTGATATCATAGAGAAACTTCCTCCCGACAACCAATACCTGGATAATTCAGATCCGAACAAGTTTATTGCCGAGATGGGAGCAGAGGCCTTATATAACCTCCTGGCAAAGCTGGACCTGAATAAGGAATCCTTTGACCTGCGCTACAAGGCGAGTACCGAAACCTCCCAGCAGCGGAAGGCCGAGGCATTAAAACGCCTCCAGGTATTTGAAGCCTTCAGGGATGCTCAGAAAAGAACAGAGAACAGGCCTGAATGGATGATTGTGAAGGTTGTCCCCGTCATTCCTCCCGAATTAAGGCCGCTGGTGCCGCTGGATGGCGGACGTTTTGCCACCTCCGACCTGAACGACCTTTACCGCAGGGTTATTATCCGTAACAACCGTCTGAAAAGGCTGATCGAGATCAAGGCCCCGGATGTCATTATGCGTAATGAAAAAAGAATGCTCCAGGAAGCCGTCGATTCGCTCTTCGACAATTCAAGAAAAGCCAGCGCGGTTAAGACTGAATCAAACCGGGCGCTGAAATCACTCAGCGACAGCCTGAAAGGGAAACAAGGACGTTTCCGTCAGAACCTCCTCGGTAAACGTGTCGATTATTCCGGCCGTTCCGTAATCGTGGTTGGACCTGAAATGAAACTGAATGAGTGTGGCCTTCCGAAAGAAATGGCTTCCGAACTCTACAAGCCATTCATCATCCGGAAGATGCTGGAAAGGGGGATTGTAAAAACGGTAAAATCGGCAAAGAAAATTGTTGACCGTAAAGATCCCGTTGTCTGGGATATTCTTGAAAATATCCTGAAAGGCCATCCTGTATTGCTGAACCGTGCACCCACATTGCACCGTTTGGGCATCCAGGCATTTCAACCGAAACTCATCGAAGGCAAGGCCATCCAGTTGCACCCGCTCGTATGTACGGCTTTTAACGCCGACTTCGACGGTGACCAGATGGCTGTTCACGTTCCACTGGGACATGCTGCTATTCTTGAAACTCAGCTCCTGATGCTGGCATCGCATAACATCCTGAACCCTGCCAATGGTGCGCCTATTACCGTACCTTCACAGGACATGGTTCTGGGTTTGTATTATATGACCAAAGCACGCAAATCGGAAGGTGAGGCTAAAGTTGCCGGTGAAGGGATGACATTCTATTCCCCGGAAGAAGTTATTATCGCTTATAATGAAAGATGTGTTGATCTCCATGCCATCATCAAGGTGAGGATGAAAATAAAGACTGAGGAAGGGGAGATCAACCGGATTGAAGAAACCACGGTTGGCCGTGTGTTGTTTAACCAGGTTGTTCCGGAAGAATACGGATATATCAACCAGGTATTGACGAAAAAAGCGCTTCGCGACATCATTGGTGATATCCTGAAAAAGACCGGAACAGCCAAAACAGCCAAGTTCCTGGATGATATCAAAGACCTTGGATTCAGCATGGCATTCCGTGGGGGACTTTCCTTCAACCTGGATGATGTGATCATCCCGGAGATCAAGGAAGAACTCATAAACGAAGCTGTTGCCGAAGTTGAGGAAGTGGTGAACAACTACAACATGGGTTTCATTACCAATAACGAAAGGTATAACCAGATCATCGATATCTGGACTCATACGAATTCGCAGTTGACCCAGAAACTCATGACCACTCTTACGAAAGATAAACAAGGATTCAACCCGGTATATATGATGCTGGATTCCGGAGCCAGAGGGTCAAAAGAACAGATCCGCCAGCTTTCCGGGATGCGTGGTCTTATGGCGAAGCCGCAAAAATCAGGCGCTTCAGGTGGTGAGATCATTGAAAATCCGATTCTGTCGAACTTCAAGGAAGGATTGTCCGTTCTTGAATACTTCATCTCCACACACGGTGCCCGTAAGGGTCTTGCCGATACTGCCTTGAAAACGGCAGATGCTGGTTACCTGACCCGGCGCCTTGTGGATGTTGCCCAGGATGTGATCATCTCCGAAGAGGACTGCGGAACACTCCGGGGACTTACCATTACTGCATTGAAGAAGCAGGAAGAAGTTGTAGAGTCATTGTATGACAGGATCCTTGGAAGGGTGACCCTCCATGATATCTACCATCCGCAGTGGGGTGAACTGATCATTCCTGCAGGTTCTGAAATCACAGAAGAGATAGGGCAGGTCATTGAAGATTCGCCGATTGATTCTGTGGAAATCCGTTCGGTACTGACCTGTGAGTCGAAGAAGGGCGTTTGCGCCAAATGTTATGGCCGTAACCTGGCGACCGGCAGAATGGTTGAAAGGGGAGAAGCTGTCGGTGTAATCGCCGCACAATCCATCGGGGAACCGGGTACCCAGCTTACCTTGCGTACATTCCACGTCGGGGGTGTTGCCGGTGCCCACATTGCAAGTACTTCCCGTATTGAAGCCAGATACGATGGTATCCTCGAGATCGATGAACTCCGTTCGGTTGATTCTGTAACCAGCAGTGGTGAAAAGATCGATATCGTTCTTGGCCGTTCAGCTGAAATGCGCATCGTGGATAAGAACACCCGCATTGCCCTCAGTTCAGCCAATATTCCTTATGGAGCCAACCTCTATTTCAAGAGCGGCGATACCATCAAGAAAGGGAATATAATCAGCGATTGGGATCCTTACAATGCTGTCATCCTTTCGGAAGTTGCCGGTAAGATCAGTTTTGAAAGTATTATTGAAAATGTTACTTACCGTGTGGAATCGGATGAACAGACCGGATATCATGAGAAAGTTGTCATCGAATCCCGCCAGAAAGCAAAGAATCCTTCAATCAATATTCTGACTTCATCGGGTGATGTAAGCCGTACCTACGACATTCCTGTTGGCTCTCACATAGGTGTTGAAGACGGAAGCAAGATCAAAGCCGGGGAAATCCTGGTCAAAATCCCGCGTGCCATAGGTAAAGCAGGCGACATCACGGGAGGTTTGCCAAGGGTAACCGAATTGTTTGAGGCAAGGAACCCATCCGATCCTGCCATCGTTTCCGAAATTGATGGTGTGGTATCATTCGCAAAGAAGCTGAAAAGGGGAAACCGTGAGGTGATCATCACTTCAAAAACAGGGGAAGAGAAGCGTTACCTTGTTCCTACAACAAAGCAGATCCTGGCACAGGAAAACGATTATGTGAAAGCAGGTACACCTCTTTCAGAAGGTGCGATGACACCCAGCGATATTCTTGCCATCAAGGGCCCGATGAAAGTCCAGGAATACATTGTGAATGAGATCCAGGAAGTTTACCGTCTCCAGGGTGTGAAGATCAACGATAAGCACTTCGAGACCATTGTCCGCCAGATGATGCGTAAGGTTGAAGTGGAAGATCCAGGTGATTCCAAATTTCTTGAAGGAGAACTGGTCAACAAGATCGATTTCCAGGATGAAAATGACTGGATCTTCGGGAAGAAAGTTGTAAACGATCCCGGTGATTCAGGAACTCTTAAACCCGGACAGATCATCAGTGCCAGGAAACTGAGGGATGACAATTCCATGTTAAAGCGAAAAGATAAAAAACTGATTGAAGCACGTGATGCTCAGCCTGCCACTGCACGCCAGGTGCTTCAAGGGATCACAAGGGCTTCTTTGCAGACCAAGAGCTGGATCTCGGCAGCCTCCTTCCAGGAAACCACCAAGGTCCTCACCCAGGCTGCCATCAATGCACGCCAGGATGAACTTCTGGGCTTGAAAGAAAATGTGATCGTTGGCCACCTTATCCCGGCAGGTACCGGTTTGAGAGATTACGACAACCTGATCGTCGGAAGCAAGGAGGAATACGAAACACTTATGGCATCAAAAGCTGAAGAATAAAAATAAAAGCCATGACGGAAAATAAAAATAACCAGAACCAGATCAACATTGAGTTACCCGATGAAATTGCCGAAGGAATCTATTCCAACCTGGCCATCATCACGCACTCGCCTTCCGAATTCGTCGTCGATTTTATAAAGATGATGCCGGGAGTACCAAAGGCTAAGGTGAAATCACGCATCATCCTGACTCCGCAACATGCAAAACGGCTTTATAAGGCATTGAAGGATAATATCGCCAAGTACGAATCGATGCATGGAGAGATCAAGATCACCGAAGGGGAAATCAATTTCAACCTTGGGATGCCTCCTGCACAGGCATAATTAAAAAAATACCCTTTTAAGACAGCCTCATCTTATTTGGGCTCTTCCATTTTTTTCAATGCTTCCTCATAGGGGATGGAGGAGATATTCCTTTTCTTCGCAATTGCAATAACTTTCTTCTCCTGTTCAATGGCCTCATCCTTTTTCCCCATCTTAAAAAGAAGAGAAGCATAAGTGTCGGTATTAAACGGCTCTTCCTTGATCGACACAGATCTCTTTGACCAGGAAAGCGCTTTCTCCATATACTTTGATTCAGTAGTCATGGATGATACGATCCAGGAAACTTTGCTAAGCAAATTGTAATCGTCTGCATAATATTTATCCATGTTTTCGAATGCCAGGTCCAGGAATTCCTTGTTTTTCCCTTTACCCTGTAACCATTCAAGGTCAGCCGTAAAAATGACTTTTCCTGCACCTTCAAACCCGGATGTTTTTATCTTCTCTTTCATTGCCAGGTATGCGGAATCGGCCAGCTTGGAATTGGAATTGCGAAAAATCCCACGCAAATTATTCATGTAAACATCAGAGATCTTATTGTTCACCGAATCCATTGAATAGGCCTTTGCATATTCCGAATGATGATTGAAGAGAAACTCAAACATCGGGTCATTGATGTCACTGACATACCTGTAAATGATGTTCCAATTCACACGGTTAAATAAGTCACTTTCATTCTGCGTTGTAAAGTACTTTTTCATCACGGCACTTACCGGGATATAGGCATCGGCGAGCCTGCAGAGGAAGGTTTGAATGAATTGTGGTGAATTGTTGCCGGCATTGTACTTTTTCAGATAAGCGGCAAGACATTCCTCAGGATTCTGGGCAACCTTGGCCATGTCGATATAATCCTTGACTTTCTGAGCAGCCCCGACTCTTTCATGGACCATATTTTCATCGGTATTGATGAAGAGGAGGGAGGGATATGCCCTGACACCGTATTTCGTCCGAAGATTGAGCCCTTCCCCTTTTTCCATGTCAAAACTGGCGCAGATAAAGGTTTTATTATAATAAGCAGCAATGGTATCATTGGTGAATATGTTTGCAGCCATCCATTTGCAGGGACCGCACCAGGAAGCATAAGCATCCAGGAAAATCATCTTATTCTCCTGCTTTGCCATGGCGACGATCTCCTGCCAGGGTTTTTCGATAAACTGGATACTCCGGTTTTGGGAAAACCCATCAGAAACTGAAATGGAAATGAGTAACAGGAGGATCAGAATAAATTTTTGCATTGTGTTTGATTTATCAGCTGCAATAATACGTAAAAAGTAAACCACTATTGCCCTATCTTTGTATTTTCGTGAAAACACTGAAGCAATGTTAAAACCGGAAATCCGGAAGATCGTGATCCTTGGCGCTGGCCGGCTTGCTGTAAATCTTTCCATGGCCATCCATAAGAAAGGGTATGACATTGTTGAAGTTTGCAACCGGACAGAATCCAAAGGTAAACGCCTTGCCGGGAAACTTAAAGCCAGGTATATTCCGGAACCGGAAAAGATCACCCCTGATGCGGATCTTTATATCCTGGCTATAAGTGATACGGCCATTCCACTCTTGCTTGAACGGATAAAAACCGGGAACCACCTGATCATTCATACGTCCGGTTCTGTGGGAATGGATGTCCTGAAGAAAGTGTCAGAAAATTTCGGAGTGATCTATCCACCACAAACCTTTACAGACCATATATTGCTGCGTTTCCGTACGGTTCCCCTTTGTATTGAAGCCAGTTCCGGAAAAAACCTTCTTCTGCTCAAATCTTTCGCAGATTCACTTTCCGAAAAGGTATATACGATCAACTCCGAACAGAGAAGGGTACTGCATCTTTCAGCTATATTTGCAAGTAATTTCACCAATTTCATGATTGCCATTTCACAGGAATTGCTCCTGGAAAACGGCATGGATTTCGGGATACTGGAACCCATCATCCGGCAGAGTGCAAGGAATGCATCTTCCGGGGATGTTTTTAAAATGCAGACCGGACCGGCAGTGCGGGAGGATCTGGAAACCATCCGTGAGCACCTTAAACTGCTTTCAAACCATCCTGACTATAAAGAGATCTATGATTTGATCACACGGAATATTATCCAACATAAAAAAAAATCATGACCAACTATAAACCAAACCTGAAAAATATCAACACCTTCATTTTTGATTATGATGGTGTTCTTACTGACGGCAGCGTCATCACATTGGATGATGGGGAGGCTTACCGCACAACCAATGTAAAGGATGGCTATTCCTTGCAGCTGGCTATGAAAAAAGGATACCGCGTGGCGGTTATATCAGGCGCAAAAGCTGATTGCATGCTTAACAGGCTGAAGGCACTGCAGATCAAAGATATTTTCCTGGGAATTGAAAACAAACTGGAAGTATTTAACAACTACCTGTCGGACAATAACCTTAAGGCGGACCAGGTTCTTTTCATGGGAGATGATATCCCCGATTATGAAGTCATGCTGAAGGCGGGTATTTCAACCTGCCCGGCCGATGCGGCTGAAGAGATCAGGAAGGTGGCGAACTACATTTCGCATGCACCGGGTGGAAAAGGTTGTGTGAGGGATGTTATTGAACAGGTGCTCAAAATCCAGGGCAAATGGATGAATGATGATGGATACCATTGGTGAATTATGAATTATGAATTATGAATTATGAATTATAAATTAGGAGTGAAAAAGATTCAGATAATTTTTAGGCTTCTCCGATGGCAGAATCTGGCTATCATTATTCTTTTGCAGTATCTGCTGCGATATGGGATTCTGCATGCCTTTCTTTTTCCCGATCACCCGCGGATGTTGTCGGGATTGCTTGATTTTTCGCTCCTGGTGGCTGCAACGGTATTGCTAACCATTGGCGGATATCTGATCAACGATTACTTCGATATCCGCATAGATTCTGTGAACAAACCGGAAGACAATCCCATCGGAACTTCGATCAAGGGCCGCAGTATAATCCTGGCGCACATCATGGTCAATGGCCTCGCAATACTGATTGGCTTCTACCTTGCAACCCGTTTGAGATCGATAAATTTCGGTCTCCTCTTCCCATTCGTTTCGATGTTGCTATGGTTATATTCCGCCCGGTACAAACGTAAACTTGTCTGGGGAAACCTCGTGGTTGCCATCCTCTCTGCCCTGGTGATTTTTATGGTCTGGTATTTTGAATTCCTTCACCTGCGCCTTACCCCTTCGGATTTTTCACAGGTAGTGCCTGAATTGACAGAAACGAACCGGTATTTCATTGCGTATGGATTGTTCGCTTTCCTCGTTTCATTTTACAGGGAGATTATTAAAGACATGGAAGACATTGCCGGAGATAAGGAATATGGCTGCCGCACACTGCCGATCGTCATAGGGATCAAAAGATCAAACTACATTGTGACCTTCCTTGTTTCATTGACCATCCTTTTCCTGGCATTCGGACAATGGACATTTTTCAACCGTGGATGGATACTGGTTTTCTGGTATTTTCTCATTGTTATCCAATTCCCGATGATCTACCTGCTCTATAAACTTTACCGGGCAGAGAAACGGGAAGATTATCATTTTCTGAGCAACCTGTGCAAACTCATCATGTTTGCAGGCATATTATCCATTCAATTAATTTCATCCAGCATCTGGCAAGAATAATGATTAACAAACGATTTCAGGCTAAAAATCTCATCCTCGCATCGGAATCCCCACGGCGTCAATACCTGCTCAAGGAGCTGGGTCTGGATTTTGAGATCCTTGCCCCAAAAATCAGGGAACATTATCCGGACAACCTGACTCCTGTGGAGATTGCTGTGTACCTTGCCGAGCTTAAGTCCGATAATTTTAATGCATCCCGTTTTTCGGAAAACACCATCCTGATCACTGCTGATACCATTGTTTCGATCGATGATCAGATACTGGGGAAACCCGGAAATTACCAGGAGGCCGTTTGCATGCTGCAGAAACTATCCGGGCGCAAACACGATGTGATCACAGCAGTATGCCTGAAATCGAGATACCGTCAAAAAACTTTCCATGTCCTTTCCTCTGTTTATTTTAAGGAACTGAGCATGGAAGAGATCGACTACTATATCGAGAATTTCCGCCCTTTCGACAAAGCGGGCAGTTATGGCGTACAGGAATGGATCGGGTACATCGGGATCAGTAAAATTGAAGGTTCTTTCTTCAATATCATGGGATTACCGGTAAAGGAATTATACGAAGAGCTTCTTCTCTTCTGAGAATTATAATTTCTGCTTTTATGGTGTGCAGTTACAACCTGAAGC
>Ga0224524_1000387_pt1 | contig 18057 bp, 13 predicted proteins | sample CFST75metaG_FD_179895 | JGI IMG/M metagenome (GOLD analysis project Ga0224524, IMG submission 179895) | Peat soil microbial communities from Stordalen Mire, Sweden - C.F.S.T75 | ecosystem: Environmental > Terrestrial > Soil > Wetlands > Peat | place: Sweden: Norrbotten County, Stordalen Mire... | reverse complement strand
ATTTTATCAAATGTCCAGGGAATAAACATAGCTAAGTAATGGTTCATTTAATATTTTTTCAAACAGAATGTAAAAATAAGATTTTATTGTTGAATAGAATATTTGAATACTTTTTATACCTTTTTCCCGCGAGATATGAATCTAAAATCCAATTGTAAAAACATAGGCAGGGCATTGTTTGGCATTAAAGAAAACACGAACCATAATTCCTATAATTGGCGATGGAGAATTAGAGATGAATAATGCAAATTATTTCCAAATAAAAAAGGGCTTCAGATTTGAATCTTCTGAAACCCTTGATTTGTTTGCAAATTGTCTGTATAAAAAAAAACCGCATCTCTGCGGCTTGGCTCCCCCCGCTGGGCAATATTACTTCATATCATTTTCTTAAAATACTTCTGCAAAGATACTATAAACATTGAATAACCTTACTTTCATTAAGGAAAAAGAAAGTAAAAGAAAGTAAAGCATATACAAGAAATGTTTTAACTATGTTTTAACTGATGAAAATTAATGTATATTTGTAGTGGATATTTAAATGAACTTGTATTATGGCAGAACTTAAAATCAGGGCTGTACTATACCCAAGAATTTATTCTGATGGCTCCCAGCCAATCCTTATTAGAATAACCCAAAACAGAAAAAGCAGTTATATTTCAGTTGGGCATTCAATACCTTCAGGGGCTTGGAATGAAAAAGAAGTATGGGAGCACAAACCTTCCATATCTGAAAAAGAAAAGAAATCCTTATCAAAAGAAGCATTAAAAGCACTAAGGGAAAAGTATAATAAAATTGTCTTATTGCCCAATGCTAACAAAATAAATAAGGATATAAGAAAAAAAATATCTGAATTAGAAGAAAAACAAAAAGAGTTAGAAGTATTAAAGCAGAAAATTAATTCTGAAATTCTAAAGAGCAAAACACAAAATAAAGATACTGATGACATATACAGAAAGGACTTCCTACAATTCATTAAAAAGGTTGCCTCTGATAAATTTAAATTAAAGCAGATTAGGACTTCTGAAAAGTATATGGTTGTTTATGGCAAATTACAGGAATTTCTAAATGATGGGAAACTGGAAGAAGGTCAAAGGGGGAAGCCTCTTCCTATTGAAAAACTTACAACTTCCTTTCTTAATGATTTTATGATTTATTTAGTAACCCCAAATGAAGAGAAAAAGAAAAAGGGAGCCCATATAAATTATGTTCATACTAATCTGAAAGCATTAAAAACCATTATAAAGAAAGAAGCTATTAAGACTGAAAAAATAATGTTGCCAAATGAAAACCCCTTTGAATATTTTTCAATGCCTAAAGTACTTCCCAGCCATAAAGAAAAATTAACTTTTGAAGAGATACAGTAAGTTTGAATATGGCACAATACAAGAAATCCCTTTTATTGAAGCTGACTTCCTCCACAATCATTATAGAATAAAAGGAATGACTGCAAAAGCATATTATCAAGGGAATGTACTTACAGGAAGGGAATTTGAAAATAAGGATTTAAAAGTAAAATTATATGATGTAAGCAGGAACATAAAAAATAAGCTTGATTATGCTATTAGGAAGGATTTAAGTAATACTTATGGCTGGGATAAAGAAAAGCATTATATCAAAATAGAAAACCACTATAAGAAGCCTGAAGCTTTATTCAGCCAAAATTTAATATTAAGTGAATTACTTGCTGAAGAGCAGTTAAGAAAATTACAAATTGACTTAATAAGCACTTATAAAAACATTATGAAGACAGGAAGCATTCATTTTCCAAATGATAAAGGGGATATTAATTCAAGTACTATTCCTTTGATGGTACTGAAGGAACTTGAAAGGATTTATGATATTAACACAGAAGAATTAATTAAGCAGATAATTAAATGTATCCCTGAAGAAATCTTGACAAATGATGACAGAAAATATAGAAGAAGTCAAATTAAAAATAACTTGAAAAAAATTATCAGTACTGAAAAAAGCAGTTATGATATTACTGAACTTTTAAACTTAAAATTGAATGCTGAAAATATCTAACCCTTTTTATATAGGAAGAAAAAGGGTAAGAAATCTTATCCTTACAAGTATAAACATTAGTATAAATATTAATGAAGCTTTATAAATCATTCAAAAGCTTTGATATGACTTGCATTGATGAGGTTTTCCTCAACAAAATAAATTTCTAATTCTTAATAATTTAGGTTATTTAAAAATGGGAAGACAAAGTACAGGTGCAATATCCACAGGTGGAGCCCTAAGAATAGAACTAAAATATCTATTGAAAAAAGGCTTCATAAAAAAGAATTGTAATATTCAAGGAACATTAAGCTGGACAAATGGAAGCAGTATTTCTGTTTATTCAAGTTATACTGAAGAAGAAAAATTTCTAAGACTTGTTTATACAATTTCTGACAAGACTACAGGGGAAAAGCAGAAATATGATTATAAGATTGAACTTGCAGAAGTAACTTCCAATTTAGGCAAAGGAAAAGTATTGTATTTTGTTTGTCCTGAAAGCTGGAATAATTGCAGGATATTGTATAAATGTTATGGCTCCCCTAAATGGAAGTGCAGGAAAGCATATAAAACAAGGATTTATTATGAAAGTCAAATGGGCTCCAATTATGATTATTATAATACAAGATACTGGCAAATTGACAAACAGATCAAGAAACTGCAAGAGCAAAGGAAAAGCTATTCATATAAAGGCATTGCCACTAAAAGATATTTGAGGCTTCAGGCATTAAGGGAAAGTCAGGAAAGATTTGATTTGTTGAGGTGGACAGTTGGAGTACCTAAAAGACTTAGGGGATATGTTCAGGCACAAGGATTTTATCCATAATGATTTACATTAAGAATATCAGAAGAAAATATCTTTTCACTTTTGCTTTAAATATCAGCCCCTTACTTAATAGTTAGGATTATCTTTTAAATGCAGAATTATTATATTTGCTAAAAAAGAATCATGAAAAAATTTCTTCTTATCCTGTTAATATCAATTTATAGTTTAATTACTTACTCACAAATTGCAGATAAGAGTTTTCCTGATGGTCAAACAATATTGTTAGCCAAAGAAGGAGTTGAAATTTATACAGACTCATTAATGAAAAATGTTTTAAAAAATGATTTTGATGAAAAAATAGTAATTTATAAAAATACCAAAGTTAGATATTTAGGGGTTAAATGTTGTTACAATGAATTATCTGGAAATAAAATAAAAATTGATTACAGCACTCACACTTGCTGGGGTTGGTCGTCTGATTTTATGATTGATAAAGATTATATTAAAAGTGTATATATTCAAGACAGTATTACAAAATCTGAATTAAAGGCTAAAGCTATAAGTGTATATATTCAAGACAGTATTACAAAATCTGAATTAAAGGCTATAGCTATAAAAGATAGTATTTACAAGGCTCTATTAGATTCTAAACAATTTTGGATTACAAATGTAAGTGTAATTGACTATTCAAGAAATTCTCAAGGTATCTCAGTTACTTTTCTCAATAATTCTTTAAAGAAAGTTAAGTATATCAATTTTACAGTTATTCCCTATAATGCAGTTGATGATATTGTAACTGATGACATGAACCATAATTATAAAAGCTGTCAATTAATAGGTCCAATTGATGTCAAAGATGAGGCTACCTACTATAATGAAATTTTATTTTTTACAAGTATAATACATTATTATAAACTCAGTAATATATCTGTTCAGTATATGGATAATACAATAAAATATTTTAGTTACCCTGATGTGCTTTTGAAAAAATATTAAATGAATTGTGAGTACACTTTGCAAAAAAATCACTTTTGGGAAGTATTGATAGCCCTATCAAATGAATACAAAGTGAAGGAAGGAACAGACAAGTACTAAAAATTTGTTATGTATCTGAAAGTATGTTATAAGAATTCCAAAAAAAGCCCAAAACACTTAATGCAAGTAGAAACAGACAGACACTTCAAAAAAGCAGAATAAAGCAGTATTGTTTTAACTATGTTTTAACCACTAAAAGAAAAAGCCCTATAAGTGTTTAATTTACAGGGCTTTACTTGGTTTGAAGTGCTCCCCCCGCTGGACTTGAACCAGCGACCCTCTGATTAACAGTCAGATGCTCTAACCAACTGAGCTAGGGAGGAGTATTTAAGGAGCGCAAAATTAAAGCTTTGATTTGAAATAAACAATATATTTGTAAAAAATTCTAAAAAAAGTTACAAATGAAAAAAGTAATAGGCATTGGAAATGCCCTCGTAGATCTGATGACACGCATTGAAAATGATGCACTTCTTAATGAATTAAAACTTCCAAAAGGAAGTATGCAACTGGTTGACAAAGATGTTTCACGAGCTATAATCGAAAAAACGAAGAACTTTCAGAGAACTATTGCCAGCGGAGGCTCTGCAGCAAACACTATTCACGGACTTGCCCGCTTAGGCATAGAAACAGGGTTTATCGGGAAAATAGGTAAAGATGAAATGGGACAATATTTCAAAGAGGATATGGAAAAAAGTAATATCAATACCTACCTTCTTGAAAGTACAGCTGATTCCGGTGTAGCAGTTGCACTTGTAAGCCCCGATGGTGAAAGAACATTTGCTGTCCACCTTGGAGCAGCTGTGGAACTTTCCGCATCCGACATGAAGCCTGAATTTTTTAAAGGTTACGATCTTTTACACATTGAAGGATACCTGCTGCAAAACTATTCACTGATTGAAACAGCTTGCGATATGGCCAAAAAGAACGGGCTTAAAGTATCTCTTGATCTGGCCAGTTTCAATGTTGTGGAAACACATAAGGATTTCCTTACATATATTAGTAGAGAATTTGCAGATATTATTTTCGCCAATGAAGATGAAGCCAAAGCTATGACAGGTCATCAGCCTGAAGATGCCGTTCATCATATAGCTGAATGGTGCGATGTAGCTGTTGTTAAAATTGGCAAGGATGGTTCCCTGGTTAAGACAGGTGGTGAATTATTCAGAATAGGTGCTGTTGAGGCAAATGTTATTGACACAACTGGCGCAGGCGATTTATATGCATCAGGATTTCTGTTTGGCTTGCTGAACGAAATTTCAATTGATGAATGTGGCAGAATAGGATCGATGCTGGGGAAACACGTTATTGAACAAATTGGCGCCAAGATTCCGGATATTCAATGGCAGGAAATAAAAAAGAAAATTTAATAAAAAGGGCGATTTAAAAATCGCCCTTTTTATTTATTGTAAATTATAATTATTTCCCTGTAACAATAAGCTTCTTCGAGATAGCAATATCTTTGCTCCTGAGAATAATATAATACATTCCTGCACTTAACGCATCACAATTCATTTGCATATTTCCTTTATTCAGGATATAGTTATTTACGAGCTGACCGGTGGAATTATAAATTGAAAGATTTCCATTTTCTTTAAGGCTGCATAAAATATTAACTGTGCCGTTTGATGATGGATTTGGAGCCATTGTAAAATCATTATTCTGAACAATATTCTCAATGCCTGAAACCGAAGTGATAGAAACTGCACCAATATAAGGTATGTAATTAAATGCGGTTGCGGCAACGGTAATTGTATCAATTTGTGAAAGTGCATTGAAAGTAATGGTTGCTGAACCTCCCGTAACATATCCCGTACCAATAATCTGGTGATTTATTGTTAGGGCTATAAGAGCACCTTCCACATTGCAATTGACGACCATTTGTGTTGCACCAGTATTTATTGTGGGCTGATGCGTTACTGTCATCGACATTGGATTTGCTGTTCTCACCATTAGTGAAGGATCTCCGAAAACAGTCCATGTATCAGTCATGGCATAATCTGCTGAAGCATCATTCATTTGGAAAAGACCGTTAACAGAGATACCGGCAAATGTTCTTTTTATATTGTTTACATAACTTTCTGTTAGAATATTTACCATTTCATCCTGCCCGATCATTGGAGGGTTCCAGCTCTGATTAATAGTAGACATCAGTGTTGCAACTGCACCTGTTGGCTGTCCACCGCTTGTTGCGCGCATGAATGCTTCTGCCAGGCAAGTCCCATTATCAAACTCACCATTCACACAAGCCACCGACCATATGAAAGGAAGAATACTGGTATTTGTGAGTGCTGTGGCATTGGTTGTTGAAAAACCTGTTGTGCCGAATGCAGTCTGAGCTCCATGTCCGGTATAAGTGATAATACCGGCGCCATTGTTAATTTGGGTTGCAAGGTTAGCCGCTGTAGGATTGCCAGCTGCATCCTGGCCACCTTGAGTACCATCGAATAACTGGGCATTTGAAGTATAAGTGAACCCCAGCAGTTTTGTTTGAATTACCTGCTCATGCTGATAATCATATTCATTATTATCGCCAGGTCCTTGGTCTGAACCTATTCCTATGCATTTGCTGAAAACATCAGGCGTAGAGGTTGGCGTATATTCATAATTTATTGACCGCGTAACCTGTGTCTGAACCTGGGCAATAGTTTCTGCCGAAAAACGTCCCACAAATAATTCCTGGTAACTGTCGCTGCCGGTAATATAACCGAAAGCATTGTCAGATGGGCCATTGGAGATCTGGTTTGTAGGAATCTGTGTATTATCACCAACCAGTAAAACAAAAGTAAGGCCATAAGTATTGTAATAATTTGCAATATAAGTCTTGATAGCTGCTGCTGTAGAACCTGCGGTAGTAGCACTTACCATTTCAGTAGGAATACCAATTGTATTTTTCCAGTCAACGAAAGGCTGCATTGCTGTCATAAAGGCATCGTAGCATATTACCAGCATTTTTCCGTGCTCGGAAAGCGGAGTGTAAAGGGTTGATTTTTTATAATTGATGAAATGCTGATTGTAAATTTTCCCAAACTCTTCATCAATAGCATTCACCTGTTTTGTACGAACAAATTTATTCACTCCGTCATTGCTTAATCTTTTCACTTTTATAGTCATAGTGCTGTAAACCCTGAGTACTTTTGTAACCGGGTTGTATTGGAAAGGATAAAAATTCAGAGACTGTCCCCTAAAATCCCTTACAATATATGGATCTCCAAGGTCGCTTAATTTTCCCGGAAAGAAATCATCTGTGGAATAAGCTGTGCCATAAGTGTATGCAACCGCTGAGGGATCAACAGTTCTTAGCAAATTTCCTTTTGATGGGGCTATGTCAATGTTTGGATAATCTGTATAACCCGCATCCAGCACTTCGGTTGTCATTTCAGCATCATCAGGAATGATTACTGATGAAAAATATTTAAGCAGATCAGGTGAACCTGCAATCTGAATAGGAACGCCACTTACCGAACTAATGATTTTTTCAACTCCGGTCGGGGTCTGAACAGTTTTGAAAGTATAATCATTTAGGGTAAATGTAACCACTGTGCTTTCGATGGTTGATGATACCAGCTCAAATCCGGCATCTCTAACCTGTCTGTCAGAGTTTGCAGTAAGCAATGACTGTGCATGTGCTGAAACACAAAATAGCACTAAAGCGATCATAAAAGAGTAAAAGGATTTCTTCATATGTGGTGTGTTTAGTTCTGTATGAATTTTTAAAAAGTCCGCACGCCAATTGGCGTGCGGATAAGTCAAGTGTTTTATTTGAGAATCATCAGTTTCCTGACAATGGTCTTATTGTCGGTTGAAAGCACACAATGGTATATGCCCGAATGGAGCTGCGCTGCATTCAAAGTGGTGGTATAATATCCTGCTTGCTTGTTTTCTCCGTTTACAAGTGTAGCTATTTCCTGTCCTACAGAATTGTATACTTTCAGTGTAACCTTACTGTCTTGTTTTAGGCTGTATGCAATAGCTGTTTCAATAGCAAACGGGTTGGGAAAACAATTCATTGAAGCTACATCAGCGTTCATATCCTCAACCGAAGTTCCAACTGTAACCACTGGCGGGAACAAAATATAATCGATCCATGCACAATTGCTACCGGCACTAACTGAATAATCTTTTTCATAGGACCACTTGAAGGTATGAACACCAGCAGAAACTGCAACAGCTACCCTGCCCCATCCATCTGCGGTTCCTGACCATGATCCTTTTTCAACTCCATCGATATAAAATTTCAGAAAGTCATATCCTTCCTCGGAAGAAACTTTTTTATAGAACGAAATCGTGTCGTTGGTTAAAACATTGAAGGAAATCCTTATTGAAGAAGAATCCGAATCTCCAATAGAATCAGATTTTGCATCGTATACACCTTCAAAAGGTGCAACAGTATCAATCGACCAACTATTTGTTCCATTCATCCAGTTGAACTTTGTAAACGTTCCTGTTTCCCAGTCTTCATCCACAAGTCCGATTAATAAATTAACAGGTTTCTGGACTGAATACGCACCTGAAGATAGCGTATTATTCAGTGTTACGAGGCTTCCAATGACAGCTGAAGGGTTTACGGTAACACTGAAAGAAGCATTCGCACTGCCGGTTAAGGAAGCAAGCGTACCAAGATTTGCAGACGCAGTATTTACTGCAACTGCTCCGGAAACCAGGGCCAGATTGCTTGTAGCATTGGCAGCTGAGGCATGACCTGCGTTTGAATTAGATATAATAACATTTACAGTTTCACCAGGATCTAGTCTTCCGTTACCATTGCCAGAAGCATCATCAATTGTAACAGTTCCAATACCAAGGTCAGGAGCATTAAGCAGTATGTTGAATGACCCTGTCCATGTATTACTGCTGCCATCGGTGATTACAATTGTAAACGGAACAGAATGCTGATCGGGAACAATACCCGCAACATTGAAAGTATATGCATTGGTTTGTGTTGAAGTTATTCCATTTGCAACTGTACCCCAGGACTGGGTTGTATCAGTCAAAGTAACGTATGGATCATTTGTCCTGAGTTTTGCAGAAACACCTGCTGCTGAAGCTGAACCAACATTTTGCAATGCAATATCAAGAGTTACGGTTTCGCCGAAGTCAGCCTGTCCGTTGTTGTTACCCGCTGCATCATGCAAGATATTGCTGTTGTAAAGTACATATGGTCCTGAGGGATTGGCAACAGTGACTGTGCTAATGAATGGCGATCTGTTTTGCTTGGTAGCTACAACATCTGCGGTTCCAGGCGCTGAGATTGCAGCAAGCGGAACTACAGCAACACCAGATGCATTGGCCAGTGCGGCGCCATAAAGCACTCCACCCATTGAAACGGCAACGTAAGCATATGGTTCGGTATTTACTGTAAATGATGTGGAACCAAGCGGAATAAGCGGACTATAGGTAGCTGTTAATGCAGGAGGAACACCGTAATAAATCATCAGTGAAGGATCTCCCATGAGGCAATATATTTCCCAGTAATATTCCGCACTTGAACTTCCTGACTGGGTAACAGCAAGGTTCCCGGCAAATATCATCTGGTCCTGCGAAGCGTACCATTCTCCGAAAAGTTCTCCATGATCATGGAATGTTCTGTCGTAAGCACCCAAAGTACTTGCATTGTAGGTTGGATTAACCACAACAGTTTTATATCCGCAACCCCACCAGTAATCTTCATCCCAATATGAACTATTGGAACCGCCAATATATCCAACTGCGCCTTTGCCACTCGCACGAAGTAATGCTTCACCGAAACATACGGCGTCATCATACTTATTAGATAGACAGCAATTCCCAATCATTAAAGGATATTTATGATTGTTTGCCAATGTAGCAACATCAGCAACACCAAAAGAAGGATTAGCCCATCCATCAGGGCTGCCATGGGCAGTATAGTTAGCCATACATACACCGCTGCTAACATCAGAAATAATCTGAGATGCACTGCTGCCGCTTACGGCAAAAAGATAGGTATGCGATGTAAGTCCATGGGCTGAATTAAAATATGTAGTGGTTCCGTAATTAATCTGTCCATCGCCATATAGCGGGCCATTGGTTGGGTCCTGACCAGCTATCATTACACACTGATTAAGATAAGAAGGATCAGGCATTAGATACTTTTCATATTCAAGTGTTTTGTCAATCTGAGGTTGAAGTTCAGATACACTTGTTGCTGAGAAACGGCCATAGTATACTTCAGGTAAATAATCACCTGTGTATTCGCAATAGTATAAATCTGTAACATGAGTGCCTGCATTTCCTGTGAATGCGGGCACCTGGGCAACATCACCAACAAATAAAACAAATGAAGGAGCAGGATCGGAAGCTGTACCTGCATTGTAGAGGCCCTGCAAATAACTTTTTATTGAAGTGGTTGTGGTTCCTACAGCAGCATTGTTGGTATACGCTTCAACAACAGTAAAGCCCTTTTTAGTTTTCCATTGAATGAAAGGCTGCAATGCTGTCTGGAACATTGGATCGGCAACAATAACATATTTCACAGGATATTTAGTCATGGTATCTTTTGCAGCAATCACAGGCTTGTAATTCAACAGCTGGTTATCAAACATGCTTTCAAAGTATAAAGAGTACGAATTTTTTTTCATTGAAATGGTCTGGGCAACATCAGCTCCGGGATAAGTAATTTCAACAACAATATCATTGTAAACCCTTATTGTATTTGTAACCGGATTGTATTGTACTGGCGCAATATTTAAACGTGCTAGTCTCTCGCCCCTCATCATGCCTAACACATCCACTGTAACAAGATCGCCAGTATTAAACTGATCTGCTTCATATGTGGATTTATTGTATTTGAAATCAGGCAGAGTTTTTCTGGGATCTTTCGAAACTGAGGGTTGAGAAGGGATAAGTTTATCCTGAATTCCATAATCGGAAAGTTTGTAATCTTTTACTGTATAGCTGACAATATTTACTGTTGGTGTGGCACCAACAGGTATTTCAATTATTTTTTTAAGCATAGGTAATTTTGGATCACCAATGGTAATTGAATTTCCATATTCAGGAATCGTAAGCTCGGTAAACATACCCTGCCCTGTTTTAACAGTCTTGTAGGTGAGCTTTTCAAAACTATTTGAAAAATTCAACTTTGTATATGAATTCTGGCTTATAGTAAGTTTGGTTTCACCAATTTTAACTTTAATATCGCCTGCGTTTACAGTCAGTATTGAAAAGGACAACAAAGCAAGAAGAAGTAAACTGTAATGTAATTTGGAAAAAATATTTTTCATAGATTTAAAGTTTTAATTTCTTGTTTCTTTTTTAGGGGTATCAAATGTAAGAAATATTGACAGATATTCAAAATATTATATATGTTTTTTTCTTACTTTAGAATAAAGACTCAATAATAAGGTAAAAGGTTGTCCCGTGAATAAAATTTAACAGCTCCTTGTCTTGCCCACCCTTTCCAGCACGGCATAAATTTCATCTTTGCGGATTGGCTTGGTGAGATAATCGTCCATGCCAGCTTCGATGCATTTGTTCCGGTCATCCTGCATGGCATTTGCTGTGATTGCTATTATATAGGGGCGCGATGTCTTGTCGAATTTTTTACAGATCTGCCGTGTAGCTTCATAGCCATCCATTTCAGGCATCTGAATATCCATCAGGATAATATCGTAGGAGCTATTTGTCATAGCCTCAAGAACTTTTATCCCGTTTTCAGCCACTTCAGCTTTATAACCCATATTCTCCAGAATTTTAAGTATTAATTTTCTGTTTATAATATTATCTTCTGCTACAAGTATATTAAAAGGATATTGTTCAGCCAAAGGTGAAATATTTTTTCTCCCGGTATTCATTGATTTATCGTTATCAAGTTCAACATGGTTTTCGCTAGAAATACCTGCTTTGATAATGAACGAGAAAGAGGAACCCTTACCAAAGGTGCTTTCAACCCAGATTTCTCCATCAAGCAATTCAACAAGTTGTTTGGAGATTGCCAGCCCCAGGCCGGTACCACTATATTGCCCGGAAAAATTCTCACCCGCCTGCTCAAACGGTTTAAAAAGCTTATCAATATTTTCGGCGGGAATGCCATGACCACTGTCCTTTACTGTAAATAATAATTCAACAATATTATCTCGAAGTGACTTTTTTTCAACGGTAAGTACAATTTCTCCCTTATCAGTATGTTTCAAGGCGTTGCTGAGCAGGTTCACAAGAATCTGGCGTATCCTTTTTTCATCACTGATAATATAAGATGGAACTCCTTTTCTGATATTGTAAGACAGGTCAAGGTTTTTTTCAAGTGCAATGGGAGCAAAAAGCTTTAATGAGTTTTCAACACAAGCAAAAAGGTCGAACATGTTCATATTAAGACTGAATTTCCCATATTCCAGTTTTGAAAAATCAAGAATATCATTCATCAGCGTGAGAATATTTTCAGCACTAAGCTTTATTGTATCCACAAGGTATTTCTGCTTGGAATTAAGCACTGTGTCCTGCAGCAAATCGGCTACGCCAAGCACTCCGCTCATAGGCGTACGGATTTCGTGGCTCATCATAGCAAGGAAGTAGGCTTTTGACCTGCTTGCATTTTCAATACGCTCCAGATATTGCAGAGCATCTGCACGAAAGCTTTCATGCAAATTGGATGAAATTATTTTTTTTAATTCAGTTATATGCTGATCAATATTTTCCATATCAACTTCCCGCCACAAATATATCGCGTGAGTAAAATTAATAAAAATGTTCATTTTTTTATTTTTAAAAATTGAAAATAAAATTTAATATTGCAGACCCAAAGACCAGCATGAACAAGCTTTTTTCAATATTGTGTATTCTTTTCCTTCCCACACTTGCAGTAAATGCACAGGATACAATTGTTTTACAGGGACATTATTTCGGTAAAAATCTTTATGTTTTAAATCCTTCTATCGGAAAGGACACGGTTTATTGCCTTAAAAAAATTCTTGTTAATAACCAGCCAACCAAAGATGAACTACGATCGAATTCACTTGAGATAGATTTTTCACAGCTGGGAATTCAAAATGGTGCTGATGTAAAAATTAAGATTATTCATGAAACTGCATGCACGCCAAAGGTCATCAACCCTGAAGTCCTTCAGCCGCAAAGCACTTTCGCTTTTATTATTGCAAAAGCTGACAAGACTGGAAAACTCGTATGGCAGGTTAAAGGAGATCTTTTCAGTGCATTTACTGTTGAGCAATTCCGCTGGAAAAAATGGATTACGCTTGGAGAAGTTGATATCACTGATACTGTAAAAAAGAATTTTTATGCTTTTGAATTTAAGCCTCATTTCGGCCCAATGCAATTTAGAATATCCCATACAGACGAAAAAGGAAACATTGTTTATTCAAAACTTATCAAATACCGATCAGCCACCGCTAAAGAAATTTTTCTTACAACCACGAAGGTCACCAATGATGTTACTTTTACAGGTGAAACAGCTTATGAAGTATTTGATGAAAAAGGAAATTATATACAGGATGGTTATGGTATTTCAATTAATATCACTGATCTGGCTAAAGGGAAGTACTGGATCAACTACGATAATAAAACCGAAATGGTAACCAAGAAATGATTTTCATTTAAATGACCTTCCTCAGTTCAAAATTATTTTCTAGAATTTTTTATCCTGCCCGATAGTCTTCTTGGAAATTTGCTTTACAGGATACCAGGATGTGATAACCCCTATCACCATATCGATCGCGAACACATAAATAAAATCCTTGATTTGCATATGAACAGGATAAGAAGTTATAACAAACGAGCCTCCTTCAGGCATATGGACAAAACCAAACTTTTGTTGAAGCCAGCAAATGAGCGCCCCCAGACCCAAACCAAGGAATGCCCCGAAAAATGTTATCATCATTCCTTCGGCAAAGAAAATGCGGCGGATAAGCTTCCTGTCGGCACCCATGCTCCAAAGAATTGAGATGTCTTTCTTCTTATCCAGGATGAGCATTGTGAGTGTACCTATAACATTGAATGTTGCAATAAGCAGAATAAAAGAAAGGATCAGTATGATAGCCCATTTTTCCGATTTCATAATCTTGTACAAAAGTTCCTGCTGCTGAAATCTGTTCTTCACCACAAACTTATCCCCAACAGTTTCTTCAATTTGCTTTTGAATTATTTCCTTATCTGCACTGGCGTCCAGTCCAAGTTCGACGGAGGTTACTTCTTTATCGTAATCGAGAAGTTTTCGTGCAAAGCGGATAGGGATAATCACATATTTTTCATCAAAGTCTTGCTGCACAGAAAAAATGCCAGAAGTAAAAAGCACTTCTGAATTGAATGCTTCCATCATGTTAGTCATGCTTGAACTTCCACGACGCGGCACATATACCTCAAGTGGGTTCAGATAATCGTTCAGTTCTAAGCCTAGATTGTATGCCACACCCTGCCCCACTACTGCATAGTTATTGCTGTCCTTCTGAATTTCAAATTCACCCTGGGTCATCATAGTGTCAATCCCGCTCAGTTTCTGATAATCAGGATTTACACCTTTGATGGTTGCAATAAATTGTTTTTCCTTGTATTTAAGTAATGCATTTTCTTCTATCACATCGGTATAGTATACAACACCAGGAAGTGCTTTTATTTTTGCAACAGGAAGTGTTGTAATGTCGAATGTCTTTCCAGTTGCAGCTGTTATCTGAATTTCGGGATTGAATGTATTAAAAAGTTTTACCACCACATTTTCAAAACCGTTAAACACCGACATCACAATGATAAGCGCCATAGTTCCCACCATAAAACCGATCACTGAAATTCCCGAAATAATATTGATAATGTTGTGGGATTTCTTTGAGAAAAGGTATCGCTTTGCTATGAATAAGGAAGTGTTCAAATCGCTAAGTTCAAAGTTGAATATTTAGAATTCAAAGTTTTGTTTGTTGCTCTTGGTTTATAGTATATTTCTTATAATTTTTATTTGTCTATTTATTACTGGCGACTTCAGACTGCCCATAGTTTCTTCATTTAACTAAAAATATTACTTCCACGCTTTCACTACCAAGCCAGTTCCGGTTTTATGTGATCCAATCAAATCAAAATAATTCAGTAAAAGACAAAATGGAAAAGTTATCAGATAATAAAATGGCAACAGAATAAAAAATAATTTTGAAACACCTAGCATTTGTATTGGATATTTCATTGATAATCGCCATGAGATTTGTCCGGGTGTGCCGTAAACAAATCGTGCATCCACCTTTGAAAATCCCGACTTTAATAGTTTCTCTTCAATTTCCTTTATATTATAACCATCGCGCACATGTTCGCCAATAAAAGATTCTTCGCCATCATGATCGTGCACATCCGAACCGCCCTGGTCCGAAGGAGTTGACACCAGAAGCATTGCACCAGGCTTTAATGAATAACAATAATTTTCAAAAACTTTTACATCTTCGAGAATGTGCTCCATAACATCTACACATAGAATCATGTCGTATCTGTCTTTTTCCCGAAAGGTTGTAAGATCACCAATTTGAAATGTTACATTCTTTTTTCCAATGCGCTGAAAAAATTGATTGCAATCGGCAATTTGCTCAGCCTTTACATCAACCGCAGTAATGGTAGGCTTTATACGAAGACCTGAAAGAAAATATGAATATTGTCCGAAGCCTGATCCGGCATCAAGTATTTCTGTAGCGCCTGTCCTGCCTTTGACCCAAGCCCTCACATCTTTTTTAATATGCCATGTTCTCAGAAGCAGGATGTCGAGCAATTTATAAAATACCTTTCTTAAAAAAGGAGACTTGTTAAAAACATTGCCCAGACTGCGTTTTATAGGATCGTACTGCATTAATAAAATTATTTATAGAAAATAGCAGATAGAAAATAGAAAATATAACCGTTGCGTTTTTCAGTTTGCTATTTAATTTTTGCTATTTGCTATTATTTCACTTCTTTAATAAATTTTCAATGTTCTCAATGTAATCGAGAGAATCATCCAGGATAAATTCAAGATCGGGGATAATGCGTAACTGGTTCTTTACCCTGTTACCGAGATCTCTCCTGATTTCTTTTACATGCAGGTTAATATTTTGCAGCACACTGGCTTTATCGCCTTTTCCCGTTACAAATATACTGACATAGGTTTTTGCAAGTGCCAAATCGGGTGAAACCCTAACCTTGGTCACCGTAACCATTGAACCTCCATAATATACCCTGCTGTTAAGCTGCAATATTTCACTGATGTCCTTTTGCAGCAAACGTGCTATCTTGTTTTGTCGTGTTGAATCCATAGGGGACAAAGTTAACACATTTTTTTTCATTGCATTTTCAACTTAGACTAATTGATTTGATTTTTCGTTCTATCTTTGCGCTTGTGAAAAACCTTATTCAAATTTCAAGATACGTTATCCCATACTGGGGATTTGCACTGTTAAACATACTCTTCAATATTCTTTCAGTTGTATTTTCACTGGTTTCCCTTACTATGGTAGTTCCTTTTCTTGGCTTGTTATTCGGGACTTCAAAACTTGTGACAGTAAAACCAATATTTGCAATGAATGTAAGTTCACTTACCGCTTCTTTCAACTATTACATAAGCAAGATTATTTTAGATTACGGTAAAATTGATGCACTTATATTTATCTGCATACTTGTAATTATTTTATTTTTCCTGAAAAATCTTTTCCGTTACCTTGCAATGTTTTACCTGGCACCTATACGCAACGGAGTGGTAAAAGATATTCGAGCTAATCTGTACCATAAAATCTGTATACTTCCATTATCGTATTTCTCTGAGCAAAAAAAAGGCGATATCATTGCCCGCATTACCACCGATGTGCAGGAAGTGGAATGGACCATCATGAGTTCGCTCGAAATGATTTTCCGCGATCCATTATCAATTGTAATGTTCATCATCACACTCATGATTATGAGTCCGCAGCTAACATTATTTGCATTATTGATGCTGCCTGTAACAGCTTTCTTTATTGGGAGAATCGGAAAAAGTCTGAAAAGAAGTTCAGAAAAAGTTCAGAAAAGAATGGGAATTCTTTTATCGGTAGTAGAAGAGACCCTTTCAGGTTTAAGGATTATCAAAGCTTTTAATGCAATTGATTATTCAGAAAGAAAATTCGGGAAAATTAACGAGGACTACACAAAGTTAATGATCAAGGTTTACCGAAAACGTGACCTTGCAAATCCCATGAGCGAATTCCTTGGAACAGCCGTAATGGTGGTCATTATGTGGTACGGCGGAAAACTTGTGCTTGGTGATCACGCAACCGTAAGCCCGGAAGTTTTTATTGCATACATCGTAATTTTCTCCCAGTTAATTGTTCCTGCGAAATCCTTTACCACCGCTTTCTATAATATTCAGAAAGGGATTGCCTCTGCCAAACGTATACAGGAGGTGCTTGTTGCTGAAGAAAAGATTGAAGAAAAACCAGATGCAGTTTCAATCAAAGAATTCAAAAGTTCTATTTCCTACGATTTTGTAAGCTTCATTTACGAAAAAGAAGAAGTGCTTAAAAATGTACAACTCACTATTGAAAAAGGAAAAACTGTTGCGCTTGTTGGTCCATCAGGAGGAGGCAAATCGACGATGGTCGACCTGCTGCCACGATTCTACGATTGCACCCAGGGAGAAATAAAGATTGACGGAATTCCAATCAAGGATCTTGTTATTGATGATCTTCGTGGCTTGATGGGAATTGTCACGCAGCAATCGATTTTATTTAATGATACTGTTTTTAACAATATTGCTTTCGGCTTGCAGAATATAAGTGAAGAAGCTGTGATGGAAGCTGCTAAAATCGCCAATGCGCACGAGTTTATCAAAGATCTTGAAAACGGTTATCATACATTTATCGGCGACAGCGGGAGCAAACTTTCAGGCGGTCAGCGCCAGCGACTGAGCATTGCACGTGCTATCCTAAAGAATCCGCCTATCCTTATTCTTGACGAAGCCACCTCATCACTCGATACCGAATCAGAACGCCTGGTTCAGGATGCACTGGAAAAATTAATGCAGAACAGGACATCTGTTGTTATTGCCCACAGACTCTCTACCATTCAGCATGCTGATGAAATTATTGTACTTCAGAAAGGAGAGATTGTGGAACGCGGAAAACACGCTGAACTTATTGAAAAGAATGGTCTTTACAAAAAACTTTGTGAGCTTCAATCTTTTAATTAGCTATGTTCAGATTGAAAAATAAAATTATTTCCGTTCAATCTATCCTTCCTCATTTGCGGTGCTTCAAAAAGATTTTATTTCTTCTGATATTTTATATTTTATCTGCACCATCAAATGCGCAGAT
>Ga0224524_1000382_pt1 | contig 18143 bp, 21 predicted proteins | sample CFST75metaG_FD_179895 | JGI IMG/M metagenome (GOLD analysis project Ga0224524, IMG submission 179895) | Peat soil microbial communities from Stordalen Mire, Sweden - C.F.S.T75 | ecosystem: Environmental > Terrestrial > Soil > Wetlands > Peat | place: Sweden: Norrbotten County, Stordalen Mire... | reverse complement strand
ATTCATACTGAAATTATATTCAATTACTAAATTAAGATTATTATGAATAGGGACCTCAATTCCTAAACCTGGTGATATCCCAAATTCAAAACCAGGATAATATCCTTTTGCATTGTCATTGATTGTGTCGGTTCTTGACGGGAAAGCAATACTCCAAGAAAATAAGGTCCCCCGTAATGATGAATTAAGCAAGGTGCCAAAATAAATCCCTGGAATTAGGAAGAATTTCACTTTTGAACCAATTGTAAATTGTGGTTGAAATTGTAAATATACATTACCAATTGAATAATGAAAATCAGCACTTGTACCACCTCCTAAAGGACCCCAACTTGATTTCACTCCAAACGAACGATATACATAATCAATTTCAACTCCAAGATTAAATGTGTGTACCGATCTTTGGCGTATTGTTACTGCGACAAGAAACGCGTTATTTAAATAATTGTAATGTGTAAAATGAGTATCGTCAGGATGAGAAAACAAAAAATAATCATATCCACCTTTAATTCCTACTTGAACTTGCCCAATAGATATTAAAGGAAGAAAGAAAAGAAGAATATATATGAAACATTTTTTCATATTAAATGAGGCCTAACGCCCCGCATGCAGCCGCAGTGCGTATTAGCAGAGTTAAAATTAGCTTTTTGTTTTTATGTTTTTTAGCATGACTTGACTTTCATTACCTGAAACGTAAGCATTGCGGTTGCGGGCCCGTTAGGTGTAGACTTTTTTATAATTATTTATAGCTACTATTTTGATTTTGGCCAATTGATGAAATATTTTATTAAATTACGATTTCCCGGAGCCTTTTTAATCAAACCAACATTTTTGGCGTAATATTCTTTATAATCAGACCAAACATAATCTTGCCAATATGAACCTAACTGAACTTCAATAACAGAATCATAAATAATTCCATTTACTTGCATTGAAGTGTCTTTCTTCGTAACCCTTCTTGCGTCACAATGCGCTATATATCTATTACAGCTTTCACACCAGGTTTTTCCTAAAGTTTCATCGAGGAAAGTAGTCGTAATATAACCATTTTGTGGTATGGGGAAAGAATAATAATAGTATAACCCCCATCCATTATATACTGGAACATAACAACTATCAAGAAAATAATATTGTGAACTTAAATCTACGCCATAAATAACAGCCCAAACATAATTAGGCCCAGTTTTAACGGTATCTCCATCTGAATAAATCCACCATGATCCGGGATATGCTGGAAGATAACTTTTTGGCCATGCAATCTTTTTTATTTCCTGAGGGTTATTATTCGGGTTATTATTTTTCTTACATCCTGGAGACCAAAAAATTGCAATAATGGAAAGAAAAATAAAAATTGATCGAATTGTTTTCATTGTTGATTAATGATTTATTTAAGGTTTCTATTAATAAAAAAGTTACACTTAACGTTTAGCCGCTAAACGCAGCAAAGTCATCGGCTTTGCTAAGCAGCTTTGTACAAGCATTGTTGCGATTTAGCGGCATGTTATGTGGCGTTTAAATTTTATATTTCTATAATACAACTCCAAAATTTAAAGTAAAATTAATGGTCACATGATTTTGATGTAACTCTTCCTGCCGAGGTGGATTGAAATATTGTATTGGGGAAGGATTAACTGCTTGCCCTGCAATGATCATATTATGATTTACCCACATTTTCCCTACTCCGAAATTAAAATCAAAAAAGAAATGATATAAAACATATCTATATCCAAAATCGATAAACCCGCCATAAATATTGACTTTATCAATCATTTTTCTATATAAATAATAACCATCGCCTTCATTATACCATGCAGTATGGATTGTCGAATCTATATGCATATATTTATAAACCATTTTAAGTGAAATATATACCAGTCCTGCATGCTTTAAGTTTTTTGGTTTTGTGAGGTATACATTCACTTGGGGAACAATAAAACAGCCTGAATAATCACCCAGGGAACCGTAATTTGTGGGTCCGGCAATAAAATAGTTACTATACTCTTTTTTATTAGGATAAATGTACCCTACGGTAATTCCATAACCTATAACTCCCGGTTTATATTCATAGGTAATTCCAGCCTGCTGAAAAAGTAAAATGTTTAATGGATTTACAGAGATATAATGATTAGGGAAATGGACTTCTTTCAGTTCATTACTATTCTGTCCAAACATCAAAAATGGAACTGATATAAAAAGAATAAGTAAACAGGTAATTCTCATTAGTTTCTTATTAAATGCCACCTAACACCCCGCGGACAGCCGCAGTGCGGGTTTTAGCAGATTTTATATTTGAATTTCGTTTTCATGTTTATTAGCCACAACCAGTTCTTTTAACCACGATGCCCCGCATTGAGGCTGCATGCTCGTTATGGGCGGTTTTTTATTTTTATTTCTTGTGATTCCATTCCTGGATATGTTAGTAATAACCTCACAAAATTTCCCTGATCGACTTTATAATTAAACCTACCCCATTTATCTGTTGACGCCACTGGTCCTATTAACTGACATTTACACGTATCACCTTTCAAGACAAAAATAGTTATACCTGACATCATTCGTTGAGAAACTTTATCGACAACTCGACCAACAAATGCAATTTTATATTCTAATGATCGTACTTGCAAATATTTTATTTCAAAAAAGGCATTCCCGATTTGTCTTGATTTATCCCATTCTTGTTTAATTGTATCACAAGAATATGGATGCCGAATTATTTCATAATAATAACATTTGCAAGAAGATAATGCAAATAGTAAAATTAGAGCTATAATTGACTTTACTATATTTTGTTTCATAAAAAATCGTCCATAACGCCCCGCCGGCAGCCGCAGTGCGGGTTTTAGCAAATAATATTTTAGAATTACCTTTACAGTTCATTAGAACTGTTTACTTTACCTAACCGACAAAGAAAACGCATTGCGGTTGCCGGCTTGTTAGCCACTGTGGCAATTAGAATTATTTTTTAAATATTGGAGAATTTTTAAACAACCTGGCAGAATGGTGAACTGTCAAAATATCAATTCTATCTTTATCCACAATTCGATAGACTATTCGGTAACTTCCCCGAATTAGCTCACGTAGGTTCTCTTCATTAAATTCAGCGACAATTCTTCCAGCTTTGGGATGCGTTTTTAGAAGTGAAGGTGATTCAAATAAGTACTTCGCCGTCATTTGGGCATAACGGACAGAATCTTTTGAAATGAATTCGGCAATTTCATAAAGATCCTGCACAGCAAAGTTGGTCCAATTTATTTTAACCATTTGGCAAGCTTCTTCTTTGCTTGGGTTTCAGAAACAACTTGATTTTTGATAGATTGATCTAAACCTTTTTCGACTTTATCAATAAATATCAGTTTATCAATCAATTCATCCAAGCCAAAATTGTTAGGAAGCTTTGCTATAGTTTTAATGACACTGTCCTTGGTTAACATGGTATAATGGGAATTATATGAACAAAGATACACAAAAGATTCAACTTTTAATAGAATTTGTTAAAGACTGATATTCATCTAATTGCCATTGTGGCTAACGGTTGAGGCTATGACAAGTGGCGGTTTGCGTGATACTTAGCTGTCAACCAGCACGAATATTTGTGCGGGCGACGAAGCTTCAATTACGTTCCAAACCCGCCATTTGTTATAGCCTTTGTTAGCGGTAGGCATTCGTCAACGAATTGCTGGAAGAATATATTTGTCTAACGCTAATTGCCCGTCATTAACTATTCCACTTTTGTTATAATTCCCTGCTGTTATAACTACAATTAAATTTAATTCTTTGTTTAAAAATATTCTTTGTCCACCATTTCCCCTGGCAATTATTAGTTCAAAAGGTTTGTTTTTTAATGTGTCTGTCTCTGTCCAAAATAGAAAGCTATAACCTTTTGTTGGAAAATTATTGTCTCTGATAATTTGAGATTTAAAAGTTTCATTAACCCAACTTTCGGTTAGTATTTGCTTGTCATTCCATTTGCCATTATTCAAGTAGAGTAAACCAAATTTTAATAAATCTCTTGAAGTTAAACGAAGTCCTGATGCAGCAGCAGGAAAATTACGGTGGCTTTTTGTCCACTTGTATTCCTTTATTCCCAATGGTTTAAAAAGATATTTTTCGGCGAATTTGTCAATGTTATCGCCACTTACAGATTTTATTATTTCAGCCAATACTTGAACTCCACCGCTATTATATTTCCAAATAGTATTTGGTTTTGTTTCCATTGGTAAACCTAAAACGTATTCAACTGGATTGCTACTCCGTTCCATATTTGTTTCATCATTTGAAGATGTGCCATGTGGTATATCTTCATCCCATTTTAGGCCTGAACTCATTGTAAGTAGGTGTCTAATTGTAATTACTTCATTTTCTTTTGTCTTGAATTGAATATAATTTGGTAGGTAGTTGAAAATTGGGTCGTCAATACTTTTTATTTTTTGCTGTTGAATGGCTATATCAATACAAGCAGATACTATACCTTTGGAAATACTTCTAATGTCGTGTAGAATATTTGTGTCGTGTTTGGCATAACCTAAACGCCATCCCCAATTTTCGTCCTTACCTGAAAAATAGTTTTCGTAAATAAGTTTGTTGTCTTTGGCAATAAGCAAACTGTGAATATTTGGGAAAGTGTCTTTTAAAATTAATTTTGTGAGTTCAACAATTATATTGCTATCAATATTTGAGTTAGCGATATTGTCTATAGAAATGCCATCATTTAAGTTTCTAGGTGGGGTGTAAAAATAGTTTGTGTCTCTTGTATGAGTTTGGCTACAACTTGTCAGCCAAATTATCCAGATAGCCAGCATTAAAAAGTATTTCCATAAATATTTTGTACTTGTCATAATTTTTTGATTGTTTCCACTTATAGGTTCTTTTATGCTTACCGCTAACGCTCGGCTTGCAACCGCAGCAAAAGTGAAACTTCGCTAAGCCTTACTAATGTTGGTTTTGTTGCGGTTGCAAGCTCGTTAGCGGTAGTAGTTATTTATTAATTTTTAATTTCCCTCTTTCCCAAGTTATATATGCTTCTCGTCCCAGATTTTCAGTTGGTTCTCCACATAAAGGCCATGTGACTTCTAAGTCATTCCAAGGCTCAAACGGTAATGGTCCATTATAGACCAGAGATGGTTCAATAGAGCCAATTACATCAAGATTGACTTTATTTCTGCGGGTATATACTCCAATGCAAATTTCTTCTTTTGAAAATTCTTCTTTCCCTTTTAAACTGAAAATTCTTTCAAAAACTAGAGGTGCTAAAATTTCATTGTTTAACTCTTCAAATTCCACTTCGTGTTGAAATAACAATGATGTGATTGCTATATGACACATTGGATGTCTTCCTGAAGTCTTTTCCTTTTCTGAAAGTACAACAGCTATTCCCCAAAATCCTTCATGTGGATTTGTCCTTATTATATCACCTTTATTCAAAAATTTTGTTTTCGACATGTTAATTGACTAGCTGAGTTTTTTCAACTATTACCGCTAACGCCCCGCCGGCAGCCGCAGTGCGGGATTTAGCAGATTTTATATTTGAATTTCGTTTTCATGTTTGATAGCCAAAATAACCTTTCTTAACCAACTGCCCCGCATTGCAGGCTGCCCGCTTGTTAGCTGCAGAAATAATTTACTTCTTGACAATTTTATAAGCAAGATAGGAATTGGGCTCTGCAGTCATAATCTTTGAATTGTATTTAAATTCAATGCAATGATATTCGATACCACAATCAGTATTGTTCTTAGCAATTTTTAGATTTATGGTATCAATGTCTGATTTTGAAAGATATAAGAAATAGTTTAAATCATTGTATTTATCACATCCTGAGTATAAAAAACTAAAAAAACTATCATAGTTAAGCGTTGAAATGGTGGTATTCGATACAAACAGCTTAATGGAATCCTTTGAATATTTAGTTCCAATTAAATTATTACTATTTGTATCCACCAAAAAGATCGCAATTCCATTTGGGACAACGGAACATTTTGGTCTTTGACAAGCCATAATAATAACAATGGATAAGAAAAAAAATATTAGTATACATATTTTTACTCCATTGTTCATATAACACCTATAAAATTATTTTTGCAGCTCGTTAGCAACCGTTTATTTTTATTGATTTTTACCTGTTATACTGTTGTCAAATCAACAATCTTAGTTAGAAGCTGCCTTTTTTTACACTAAAAGTTATTACAATGGGACCATCAAATTTGTATTCAAATTCTTCAAAACCAGCCTCGGTCAGACATTGTTGCAACTCTGCAAGTTTAAAATTATGAACCCAAGGTTGCTTTTTCAACATCCGATTAACTATAGTATTCCCATCGATAAATGTCTGAACTGATAATGGAGCACCTGATTTCATAGTTCGTCCTATTTCGCGAAGAGCGAGGACGGTATCTGGGAAGAGATGCAGAGACCCTGAACAAATTACTCCATCAAAGACAGTATTATCAAACGGTAATTTTTCTACAGATGCTCGACTAAGATAAACACCTGATATATGACCTTGCTTTATATAACTCTTCCCTTTTTTAAGCATCCCCATTGAAATATCAATGCCATAAACATTCTTAGATGACGATGCGATACGACGACTGTAAGTGGCCGTTCCACAAGCGACATCAAGCACAGAACCATTTATAGGCTTCAATGTTTTTGCATGGAAATTAGCAAGGCTCTCAAGCGAACTTTTACGGGCACAAGCTAATTTTAAAGAAAGTTTATACCAATATTTTGATTCGTAAAAAGAAGATAATAAATCCGCTTTCTTAGCCATTTTAAATATTGGAGTCGATTTGTTTTGAGAATCTTCCAAAATAAAATCTGGGATTTCGTCGACTATCGGATATGTCCTATCACACTTGTCACAGTGGAATGAAAGATTGTCTGAGCGGAGTGAATTCTTACAATCTGGACAAACAAACGGAATTAATTTAGTTAAATTACCTTCATTCATATCGTGTCGGTTTTTATTAAATGGTTGCTAACGTTTTGCTGGCAGCCGCATGGCGGAGTTTACTTGGTTTATGTTTTCTTTTCGTCGTACACTTTGCAGACTTGACAAATGCTTGCTTTCCATACCTTTCCGCCGTGCGGTTGCCAGCTTGTTAGCGCCAAGTGCCCTTTCCTTTCATTCTCCTATGAGCGTCACATTATAGTTTCCTGTAAATGAATAAATGTGAATAGAACATATTTTTATTTTCATTCACCCTAAAAGTTGACAGTTATAAATGTGGATTCGATTGGCTTTTCCTCCCTTTCAATTTGATCCCAGACACTTAAGGCTTCTTCTTGAGTAAACCTTCCAACAACATTAAATTTTGGCAATTCTCCCGTTAGATCAACATAGAAACCAAAAGAATTGTATGTGTTAATAAAGTCACTATGTTTATCATTCATGAATTTACAGAAAAAGAAGTTTTCATCTTTGAAATATTGAACAGTAATTTTTCCAATTCTTGAGGCAATTTTAACTTCATATAAGTCGATTTGATAAACTCTTTTATTTTCCATATTTTTTTGTTTTTAGGGTGATTTTATTTTTTGGCATTGGCGCTAACGTCCGGCCGGCAATCGCAGTGAGGGGTTTACTTGTTTTATATTATAGTTTTGTATGTCATTTGCAGGTTTGGTGAATGCCAGCCTTCGGAAACCAGCCCGCATTGCGGTTGACGGTTCGTTAGCGGTTCGTGCTTTATCTTTCTATCATAGAGTTTTTAACAAATTGTCAAAGCCAGAGATGCTTCTCTTTTATTATGAGAGTTTGATCATCATTGTTTAGTTCGTATTCATAGTCAGTCAATATTTCTTTATATATTGAATTAAATTTTTCTCTTAAAGTTCCTTTAATTAAATTACTCCTGTCTATAGGAGGCAGATTGTGTGGCCAATTAAGAGTTAATTTGTAAATTTCAAAATTATTTACCAGCCATTCTTTTTCATTAAAGTGAGTATTGTTCATTTCCGCAAAAGCCTTTATATATTTGTCTTCATTGAGCATAGGGTATATATATGTTTGATTTGTTTAAAAATTCAATTAGAAGACTTCAAAATAGTTTTTTTTAAAATCTTTTTCAGATTCACAATATAAAGCAAAAAACAACTGAATTTCTCTCTCTGGAGTATATCCTCTTTCTCTTTCTAAAGAATCTGATAAATAACTTATCTCATCAAATATTTTAAAATATTCCCTTAGCCAATAATGAATCCGATCATAATATCTCCTATCATTCTTGTCATTATTAATTTCTGTAAGTTCACAAGTTGCCCTTTCACATTGTTTTGCAAGGAATGCACGTTTGGCTTTGGATAATAATCGAATGCCATCTTCATATTCACTATCATGCATATAATTTGGCATCCTTAATGAATGCCAAAAATTACCTGCAACTTCAACATTATCTTTAATGTGAGTAAAAATTGCGTTTTTTTCAGGTTCTAATATTTCAAATATCTTAAAACTATATGCATTTAATATATCAAAATTCAAATATTTATGAATCGCATAGAAATGTTCCAACTTAAAATCACTTCTATTTAATACTTTTGGCCAGTTCCATTTGTCTGAAAATTTTAAAAGAATTTCATTTGTTATTGTCAGATATTGGTTAGAACTAATTAAATCCCATGACAATTTTTCTGCAAATGTTTCTAAGTGTAGTGCTGTTAAAAATTGATTAGAACTAAATTGATGCCATTCTCCAATATCACTAAGTTTTTCAGACCAATAAGGCTTAACGTAATCTCCAACTTCCCATTCTGTTGCTTTTTCAGTTAGAGTATGAACACTTATAGGAATATGTTTGTATCTGGAAATAGGAGCAGGACTATAAGTATAATTACCGCAGCCTGTTCCCCAATTTATGTAATCTCTGTATTCATGTATAAAGTTCTCATCAACACCATCAATAGTAAATTGTAGCACTTTGTTTAAGTCAATTTTATTAATAAATGTCTTTATTAGACCTAAATTCCATTTAACACCCGAATTAGAACTTAAACTATCAAATTCCCATCTATTTTCATATTTTAAAATAATCGTTTCATCAAGTGGAATAAAATGATTTTTAGATAGTTCTTTAAAATATAGATGCTTTTCAAAGGTTGAAATGATTTTATTTGACCAATCAACATTCTTGCTTTTGCTTAGAATTTGAAAATTAAGTAATTCTTTGAATTCTAGAATTGTTTCATTTGTCCATAATAGATTGCTAGAAACTTGTAAATACTTAAAAATATCACTGTTAAGTTGTTCTTTATGTTTTTTTAAATCTTCAAAACTAAGTTTTAGTGTGTTAGCATTAATTACCTCCCTAATCCAATAGGATGTTGGAAAATCTATTATCATTTTCAGATTCCATTTTATATTGGGTATAATTGAGAATTTTTCTAACCAAAATATTTTTGTTGAATCTTTGTCGTGTTTTGATAATATAAATCGCACTAATTTCTCATCCCAATACATTTGAGAATGGGAAATTATGGAGTTAACTAGTATCTTGTCCCAATATTTATTTAATAACTTCTCATCCCAGTTAATTTTTGGATTTTCTGAAATTCGAAACCAATTTATTTTATGATAGTGAGTATCAATAAGGTCTTCAAGCCAAGGTATATAATAATTATAACATAATGTTTCCCAATTAAATTCATTAGGATGAAGTTTAATATAGTCCAAATCTACATCATCTTTATTTTCAATATATTCAGCATTGAAAAAAAAGTTATCTTCTTTTTTATCTGGAATTTTATAGTGAACATATAAAAAATCGAGTAGATCAAAATTTGTGCTTACTGCTTTTATTATGTTTTCCATTATGTTCCGAATTATCTTTTGATTAACTTCATTTGTCTTAAACTTTTCTTATTTAAAAATTACACTGTTGACAAAATAAATACCGGTAACATTCTCTTTGTAAAAAGAAAAAAATAATCCCTTACCATTTGGGAGATTCATTTTAGACTCATATTTATTTTCAGATTTCATTTCCAATTCTGAAAAAAAGAAACCTTGGATTAGAAATTCGATTATTGATTTAGGATGATTAATTTCTTTATTTTCCTTTTTCGTTGAAAGGGGAATTCCTTTATATGTAAAGTGTTTAAATGAATGAAAAATTCCACCCGTAAATTCATTCTTTGACTCGTCATTTTTAAATTTATCTACTTGTCTAAATAATTCTACCCTTAAAACCCGACAACTAACTCTTTCATCAACTATTTCCAAAACCCAAGCAAATTGTTCGGTTTTTAAAAAATCAGAAAATCGATTCATAGTGCCCACATTTTCAATTTGATAAAGTGCTTCAAGTACTTTGTTAACATTGTCCTTACCAAAATATTCAGGATATATTTCGCATGCTTCAATAAGAACACTATTCAAAATTTGATAAAAAACGTTAGTACTAATAATTACGAATTTTCTTCCTGCATATTCTATTTCACTATAATGACTTATGTCGAAACCGCTTTTAACAAACGATCTTTTTTCGGACTTCATTAGAAGTATCGATTTGTTATTTATAAACTCTCTAATATTTGACAATTCCTTTTTTGTCATTTGAATTATTTGATCTCCCATCTTAATAAACTGAGGTAATAATGATATGAAAAAATTTTCAAACCATTTACTTATCTATTTAGTCACTTAGCATGACCGCTAACGCCTCGCATGCAGCCGCAGTGCGGGCATAAGCAGATTTTATTTTCGAATTTCGTTCTCATGTCTATTAGCCATAACCAGTTTGTTTAACCAGGATGCCCCGCATTGCTCGGCTGCATGCTTGTTGGGGGTAGTAATTTTTGAGTTATAACGGAAATTGTATTATCTATATAAATTCTTGGATTACCTGAAACTGATGTTCTAAAATATTCTATTTTTTCTAAGATTTTAGGAGAACCAGGTATTTCTTCAATTGCTACTCCGTATCCAGTAATCCAGTTTAAATTTAAATGATCTATAAGTCCTGATTTTAAAGGTGTTTTAAAATTAATGAAAAATGGGTTTGAATCTAAAGACTGGTGATCAAATAAATATTTTTCAACAGTATGATGTAAAACTACACCGTAATAATACACCTCCTCTTGCAATAAATACGCGTCAATAATTGGTTGACCAAAATAAATTTGATTTGTTTCATTAAGACTTACCAAACCATATGCAATTGCACCTTTGATAGGGATGGAACGAGCAATTGCCCCTCCAAATAAATAAGAGACACATGCAGTAAAAGTTAATAAGGATTCCATTGTGTCATCTTGCGAGAAAATAATTATTGAATCTGAGAAATTGACACAATATGCAGATTTCCCTGTTAGTACAGCGGTTTCAGATGGTGAATTTACCTTCTCAATTATTTTTGAAAGGTCATTTAATAAATCGTAGATCTCAGAATGGGTTTTTCTGGAAATTAGATCTTTAAAACCCATAATATCTAAGAATGCAACAAACCTTTTGGTAGATGTTTCCCAGTTATCTGTTTTTAGCATTGTCATTTTTAAAAATTATTACCCCCAACGCCAGTCTGTCTCAAAACTCAGTTTATAGCTTCAAATATTCGACCATGAGTCCGAGTGAAAGTACAAATATTCGATTCTCCATGAGATAACTTTAGTTTTTAGACAGTCTGACGCCCCGCCGGCAGCCGCAGTGCGGGTTTAGCTGAGTTTATGTTTGATTTTCGTTTTCATGTTCAGTAGCCAGGATCGCCTTTCTTTACCAACTGCCCCGCATTGCAGGCTGCCCGCTTGTTATGCACCGCTTTAATTATTTTTAAATACAATTTCTTTTATAATTTCATTGTTTTCTTTTGCAGTGTTATATTGAGCTATAAGATTATTTTCCATGTTTTTGCCAATATAGACTTCTTTAGTCATAAATCCGTCGTAAATGATTTTCCCGTTAAAAGGAAGAATTGTCGCAGTAATAAGTACTGGAAATGATTTCAATAAATCTTGGAAGGTATCCGATAAAGCTAGCACAGCATAGAACCTTTCAGAGTTTACATCCATAAAGATCGCATATTTACTCAGTTGTTTTAGAATTATAAATTTACTTGATAGTTTCAATTTAAACCCTTTCAAAATATTTTTTTCTATTGAAGTGAGTTTATGATTTTCGGTAAGGTAAGAATCCAATAGTTCCGGTTTCTCATTAAAGAAGTTTCTCGCTTCAACCTTTGTATTAAACGGCTTTCTAATGAATTTTTCAAAAGATAGACCATCTTTTATTCCCTTCATTTTACAATAACAATAAAATAAAAGTTCAATATGAACCTTCAAGTATGTTAAATATTCTTGCTCACTTAATATCATGGTTTATAATTAAAGTGGTGCATAATGGCCCGCATGTAACCGCAGCAACGATATATTCTTCGCAAAGAAGCAATACTTTATTTTTGTTGCGGTTACAGGCTCGTTAGGCAAAGTGAAAATATTTTTAATTTAAATACCAAATATTACCTAGATCAGTTTTAAATCCGACAAATCCGTACTGACGCGAATAATAACCATATTTAAAATATTCATTATTACCGTGGCCGCTTGCACTACTTTCCAACTCATAGACCTTCAGAAATGTTCGTGGACCAAGCTGTAAAGAATTGTAATACCCAGCGATTTTTTCTCTCCCATTAAAGATTGAATCGGAATCAAATTTAAAATTGCCATTAAACCCAATTACCATATTTCCATTTGGGATACCAAAATCAATATCTAATGATTTCTCAAAATATTGATTAAACTTATCAGACATTGTTTGAAAAATGGTGCAATAGTAAGTCACAAATTGTACCACAATGACTTCACTCAAATAGAAGTTTCCTCCACAATAATGATTTTCAGAACTTGCAGGGCCATTTTCATAAAATCTATTAAAGGTATCTGTTCGATATAGGACTTTTAAAGAATAGGATAAGTTAGTGGATAAACATGTAAACACCACTGAATCATTAGTTTTATATGGAATAATATTACGTTCTTCAGGTGTTAAAAATTGTGTTTGTTGCTGTGTTTCAGAACATTTACGACATTGGGTGAAAGAACATAGTATTACAACTGAAAAAGAGAGTAAAAAAAGAAATGTTTTCATAAATTTTCATTTTGCCTAACGCCCCGCAGGCAGCCGCAGTGCGGGGTTTAGCAGAGTTTATGTTTGATTTGTGTTTGCATGTTTATTAGATCTACTTACATTGCTTAACCAACTGCCCCGGCTTGTCGGCTGCCGGCTTGTTAGGTATAGTTTTTATTTTTTTATAAAGGTGGTTTTGTAAAGACTATTTGTGTTGGTTGTAATTGTTAAGATATAAAATCCAGGAACGATGGAATTAATATTAATAATATTTTTCTCATGACTTGTAAGAACAAGTTGACCAAGCTTATTATAAAAACAAACATGATCAATGATTTCGTCAGATGGTAAAATTAATGAAAGTGTATTTGTAGCTGGAATAGGGTAGACTTTAACAGATTCTAAAGAGCTCGATTTAATCCCCAAGTGGATGCGGTTATAGACAATGTGAAAATAATTTGTATCAGTATAATTTTGATTCCAAAGAACAGAAGTAATATCTGTGATCAGGGTGTCTTGTACAAATTTACCTGAACCATAGAATTCGACCAAATCCCAAATATCAATTACATATAAAACATGACTGAACGAAACAGAATCATTTTCACAATTCATTAAGCCGATAATCGAATCGTCGCAATTTTCCCAAGTAAAAGGTGCGCCAAAGAAATTATGTAAAGTGAAGGTTACAGAGTCCACGGCTACAATCCAACTCGGAAATGGATATGCAGTATTGTCTATTATTTTACCAGTATAGTTCCCCTCATGGGTATAGGCACACTGTGAACGAGCAAATAAAGCAAGCATTAAATAAGTAAGCAGCAGAAGTGTTTTTTTCATAGCGAAAAATAAAAATTATACCTAACGATTGTGCAAACTTATGGGTTGATGTTATATTGACCTTGGTTTCATATGAAAGTTGAGGTTATCCGACATGAAGTCTGTGGGTAAACTAATGTTCCCTATTGAGGTTATCCGCATAGAAATAATGTGAAAAATCGAACGAAACTTTCCAGAAAGATCAATGTACTACTCTTGACCATAAACATCAGGACTATATATTGAAGTAACGAATATATGAAGAAATGTCTCCCTTTTAACCGGAACTTGTAAATATTTATAAATCCAGATTATCGAAAGGGCTTATTATTTTCTTAAACCCTTTCTCTGTTACATGTGTATAAATTTCCGTTGTACGGGAACTTTGGTGGCCTAAAAGCTCCTGTATGTATCTCAGATCCGTTCCCCTCTCCAACAAATGCGTGGCGAAACTGTGTCGTAAAGTGTGAACTGAAGCTTTTTTCTTTATACCTGCTGCCTTCTTCGCCTTCCTGAAAACGGACTCAACACTTCCTGTACTATATTGCCCCTTGTATTGTCCCTCAACCAACCATTCTTTTGGCTTGTACTCTTTGACGTACTCGCGTAGGAGTTTCAGAATGTTTGATGATAATAACGTCACACGGTCTTTTTTCCCTTTAGCCTTATTGACCCTGATCTGAGACCGGGAAGAATCTATATCAGGGATTTTCAGATTTATCAGCTCATCAACCCTTAATCCGGCAGAATAAATAAGAGATAATGCAGCTTTATGTTTCAGATTATTGATCTGCTTTAAAAGACGCACTACCTCTTCCTCACTCATTACGGAAGGAAGTTTTTTCTCGCGTTTTGGCCGCTGGAGATAATAAGTATGAGTTGGCCTTCCAAGTACCTGCTCATAATAAAACTTTATCGCATTAATTGCCTGGTTCTGGTAGGATTGAGAAACCTTCTTCGTGTCCACAAGATATAACAGGTATTCCCTCTCATGCCTGATCAATTGTTTTAATTGCTTCAAAACAACTTATCCCTTAATCGGACGAAATGGGGAAAGGTAATATAATTAATTAGTGAAAAGTGAAAAATGAATTTCCTAAATACCAGAACCCAGCATTCCTGCATTCCAGCATTCCAGAATTAAGATGTTACTGCCTTATCCCACTTTACTAATCCTCTGCAGCCGGTCAAAATCGTTGATTTCAATTGATTTTCCTTTGACGTTGAGGATACCTTCGCGATGGAAACGGGAGAGGGTATGGATGACATTTTCGGTGGAACAACCGGCAAATTCGGATAACTCCTTGCGGGTCAGGGTGAGGGTGAACTGCTGGCTCTGGTAAACCGAACCGGAAAGATAGAGGATGACATCCGCGATTCGACCGTTCACCTGCTTGTGGGCGAGGTTTATAAAGTTGAGAATCGAATCCTTGAACATGCCGGTGACTAGCTCCAGGAGCTTCATCAGGAAACGGTTGTTTGCCATAGCGATCTCCTTAAGCATCGCAAGGTCGATCATGCAGACTTCACAGTCTTCTACCGCCTGGATCGAGAAAAGATTCATTGATTCGTTGAAAACATTAGCGCCGCCAATGAGTGAAGGCGACTTAGTAATGGTCAGGATCAGGTTCTTCCCTTTTTCGTCTTCATAATAAAACTTGACAATGCCCTTCTGCAGAAAGGCCAGGTGCGTGGCACGTGCTCCCTGCTTCAGGATCGCTTCGCCTTTTTTGAAACGCAACTGGGACGTTGTTTTCCGGAGCTTCTCAAATTCCGAGGGTTCCATGTACTGGCAACTGGTGAGCTTGAAAAGACAGGTATCGCAGTTGTATACCTTTAAGCGAAGATCGGAACTGGACATAGATGATTTTTCTTCAAAAATAAACAGATAATTGAAATTCTTGCATAAAATAAGATGAAAAAATGCATTTTTCTATGCATGTAATTCATATCGCCTCATTGCCTATGGTTCAACCCATTGTTGTATTTTGCACTAAAATGCTGTATATTGCACCCATGAATCAGGAAAAAACAACACAGGAGCTTTTATTCCAGGTGATCAAACAACGGCTTCCGTCGAACCTTTCTTTTGTTCATGATATTTCCGAATTACTGGGAATAAGTTATGATAGTGCATACCGGAGGATCAGGGGAGAGAAAGAACTTTCGATGCAAGAGATCAAGACCATTTGCAGGCATTTCAATGTTTCACTCGATTCGCTGATGGGAGTGGAAAGTAACAGTGTGGTCTTTACTTCCATGGCCATTGGCCAGAAAAACTTCACCCTGGCGATGTGGCTTGGGTCGATACTTGAAGAGGTCAGGAAACTCAAAGAGTGCAAGGAGAAAGAGGTCATTTATGCCGCCAAGGACATCCCGGTCTTCCACCTGTTTCAGTTCCCCGAGATCGCTGCATTTAAATTCTATTTCTGGCATAAGGCACTTTTCCCAATACGCGAGGATGAAGACATGCAGTTTTCGATCGATATCACGGAAGATGTTTATTCTATCGGTTACCAGCTTCTTTCAATATACAATACCCTTCCTGTAAGCGAATTATGGAATGAAGAAACTTTTACCAGCGTTACCCGGCAGATCGAATATTGCTATGAAAGCGGATTCTTTGCTTCAAAAGCGGACGCGCTTAACCTTTGTGATGTGCTTGAGAAGTTAGTCAGACACCTTCAACGGGAAGCGGAACGGGGTTTTCTCTTCATGTACGGTTCACCGGAGGAGGGAATCCCAAACAATTACCGTCTCTATTTCAACGAGGTTCTACTGAGCGATAATACGATTTACACCTATATGGACGGAAATGCAAGTACTTACATGACCTATAACATCATCAACTTACTGATCACTGGCAACCCTTCTTTCTGCGACCAGATTCAGAACAACCTCCGCATCCTGATGACCAAATCCACACTGATCAGCGGCACTTCAGCAAAAGAACGGAACCGGTTCTTTCGTTTGATGCAGGAAAAGATCAAGGCGCTAAGGGCAAGGATCGAATAGGTTTTATTAATTTTACGATTTACATCGGAAACCGGATCGTTACCAAATCCGGCCGGACATCTTAAAAACAGGAACCATGATAGAGTACAAGAATCTAAAGGTTGAAATTTCAGAAGGTGTTGCACTCATTACTGTCAACCGCCCGGCTGCTTTGAATGCGCTGAATTCTGCATTTTTTGCCGAGTTTAATGACCTATTGAACAGTATTGGGAAAGACGATACGATCCGGATCCTGGTGATTACCGGGGAAGGGAAAGCCTTTGTTGCCGGGGCCGATATTTCCGAGATGGTGAATATGAATTTTGACCAGGCCTGCTGTTTTTCACAGATGGGACAAAAGACCTTCCTCCGCTTAGAAAAGATGGCAATACCCGTCATAGCTGCCGTAAACGGATTTGCGCTGGGAGGTGGATTTGAATTGGCCATGGCCTGTGATTTCAGGATTGCATCATCGTCAGCAAAGTTCGGACAGCCAGAAGTGAATCTCGGCCTTATCCCCGGGTATGCGGGCACGCAGCGCCTTTCGCGCATAGCCGGAATGGGCAACGCCTTGTTTTTGATCCTTACGGGAGAGATGATCACCGCGGAAGAAGCATTGCACACCGGACTGGTACAAAAGGTTGTTGCCCCGGAGATCCTGATGGAAGAGGTAATGAAAATCGCAAGAAAAATGGCTTCCAACGGTTCCCATGCTATCCGGAAAGCTAAAGAGATCATCCGTAAAGGCCGCGAGATCCCGCTCCAGGAAGGCAGCAAGATGGAAGCAGAGGCTTTTTCCAAGCTGTTCGACTATCCTTCAACAAAAGAAGGCATGATGGCTTTCCTGGAGAAACGCAAACCAAACTGGTGATTAAGAAAATGAAAGATTAAAAATGAAGAATGAAAATAAACCAGTCGTCGCATAAGCAACCTTGGCTGGTGCTATCGAACAGAGTGAGATTGCACCAGACGCAGTTGCGTTGCGATGACGAGGCCGCCCGGCCTGAGGGCAAAAGATAGAAGATTCGACGAATATAAATCAGACGCAAACTCCAGGCAGATAGGTTGTGAAAAGTTAACCAAAGAAAATAAAGATGAATTACGAAGAAAGAATGCAAAATGTATCGGTGCTGGGGGCTGCCGGGAAAATGGGCAGCGGTATTCTTCTCCTGACGGCACTTGAAATGGCGGATCTGAGTCTGAAGCCTGAAACCAGAGGAAAAAAGTTTGTTATCAACGCCATCGATGTGTCGGATGAAGTGCTCAGGGGTCTGA
>Ga0224524_1000380_pt1 | contig 18337 bp, 24 predicted proteins | sample CFST75metaG_FD_179895 | JGI IMG/M metagenome (GOLD analysis project Ga0224524, IMG submission 179895) | Peat soil microbial communities from Stordalen Mire, Sweden - C.F.S.T75 | ecosystem: Environmental > Terrestrial > Soil > Wetlands > Peat | place: Sweden: Norrbotten County, Stordalen Mire... | reverse complement strand
AAAGACAAGCGGGCGCTGACATTGAGGGGATATTCAATAATTATTTATTTCAATTGGTATTGTTGTAATTGCAAAGTTCACTCCCAAAATGCTAAGAATGGCTGATGGCAGGGCAGTGGCGGATTGAGATAATTTTTCAAAGTTCTCAATGTCGGTGAGATCACCAACATTGGCTGAGTGGTAAGAGCATTTATATATTACGTCTTCGTTTCATTATTATAAATAAAGCTTTAGGTGTTCGGGGATTTTTATCATTTTTAAATTCCGTATCAATTATTTCTTCAATTTCAAAAAATCCTTCAAATGTATCTTTAATTATTTGTTCTGAAATTCGATGTGGTCCAAATCCTGTCTCGGGCATTTTAGTGCTAAAACATTTTAAAAAGAAACGTCCTGATTCATTGAGTAAATTGAAAACATTCTGCACATAAATTTGCCTTTTATCCACATCTATTACATGAAAACAACCCCTGTCTAAAATGAAATCGAATTTCTTTACTAAATTAGTTTTAAGGATATCATCATGTAAGAATTCAATATTGTTATAGGTGTTTTTTGCCAGTAATATTGCATCTTCAGAAATATCAACCCCGGTAACTTCAAAACCTTTATCCGCTAATTTTTTTGCCTGGGTTGCAGGACCTGTACCCAGATCAAGAAAAGTTCCCGATGTTAAACCCAGTTTATCCAGGGCATTTTGCATGTCATTGTCTAAATCGGCGCTATACCATGGCATTTCAGTAACCTTCATATTTTTATATAAGTTTTCCCATTCAAAATTTCCTGGCTTTGTCATTTGTTTTTTATTTTAAAAATTATTATTCATATTATTAAAATTTTTTATTATTTGCCTTATACTTCTATACAGTCTAGGCGTGCGAACGGTCTGAAAACAATATTCTACTGCAATTTATAAAATCGTACACATTTAAAATCTAATAACGATATAAGGTATACGTATATGAAACAAGTAAAAACTTTTGGAATTCTATATATATCCTGTAAGGAATATTCATGGCACAATAAAACCCGTTATTCGAAATATCGGCGGAAGAATGTTCTTCAAAAGCGGCTCTGTTTATCAGTATAGGTGTGCCATCCGTATTATCGGCAATGTAAATGAAATTCATCCTGCCAAGGCTGTCTTTCTCTTCGGTTTTAGAGAAAGATGATTTATTAAAAGGATTGGGCAGGCTGTCCGTTAGCAGTTTATAATAACGCATTTGTGATTTGAAATGTGGAAGATTAAAAGTCCTGTAATCTATCTCCGAAACAAGTACATTGACGGGATCAAAGCTAATAGTATCCTTAGCCAATTGCAACTGATATTTTTTTATAAATTTTTTTTTGTGCTTTATGCCGGATAGATTTTCTCCTGACAGTTTTGTTTTAAAAATAGCGAGAGGTGATTTTTTATTATCCATGAATGAGTAATCAAGTTGATTATTCATCCACCAGTCCAGGTCGGAGCTTATTTTTTTCGGTGGTTTAAGACTTACCAATTTAATTAAAGAATCGCATGTTTTGATTTCATCTTTTGTAGCCACATAAAAGCCAGGGACAAGAATATAATCGGGGTGCAATACTTTCCTCACTCCCTTGGTATCTAAATCCACTAAGTCGTTTCTTACCAAACCTTCATATTGATTACATAAATACGATTCGGTGTTGAAATTTTCCTCGTTGCTTTGAGAAAAATCTTTTCTGAGTATTCCTTCACGTATCAGTATATATTCATTCAGCCTGTCGGAACGCCAGCTGCAGAATGCCTGTGCCTGCTTAAGCGAAATTCCTTTTACGGGCAAATTTGCTTTAGAAGGATTAAAAATATCGGGGAATTTAGTTGTATCGGGTAGTATTGCCTGGTATACTTCAGGATAATCCGTTCCAAGAATAGTATAGGTCCACTGCAGGAAACAGAGGTATTCCCTGTTGGTTGTTTTGAATTTGGAAATGATAAACGACTTTTCCCCGTTTTCCAATAGAATGAAATTATTGAAATTCCAGAAGGGATCGCATTTGATATTCTTTGTTGCAATTTTTTGTGAAAAGCCAAGGCTTGTTAGATTGACAAGTACAAGGAAACAAATAGTTTTTTTCATGCTAATTTTAATTTCACTTTTTCTCTGTTATTAATTCGGTTGCTTTTATTCTCTTTTACTCTATTGTCATATCTGTCATAAATTTATAATTCAATCTTCCGGCACCAACAATCTTATCAGTTTTCTTTGTCATACGTCTATATTGACTAATACTGAATAATTGAATATTATTTAAATTTGTTTTATTTTTGCCTTTTATAAATTCGATAATACCCATCATAATCCAGAATGTGAAGAATTAAAGTATCCGACCCTTTAAATTGTATTGCCTGAGATGAAATGGGTGAATCATTATTGAAAACTATTCCAGTTCTTTTGTAATTTATTATATAGGCTGTTCCTATGATGTAATTTGATGTTCCTTCTGAAATAGTAAATTTATATTTTTCGTCTTTTTTGCCGTCTTTATAACTTCTATATATCCCATTTCTATCAAATTCGATTGTCCTTGAATAGCCCTCACTTGCTGGATTTGCAATAGGCCCAAAACTACCGTATGCATTAGTCTCAACCCACTCCCAAGAACAAAATAGTTTATCAAGTTCTTGATTTGGAATAGAGATGTCTTTTCTACAAGTAGTCATACAAATTGAAAGTAGAACAATTGCTATTATCCAAAGTTTTTGATGTCGAATATTCATAATTTTATTTTATAGTTTAAGTCTACAAATCAGTTAATCATTGTTTATTGCTCTGTTTTTTATAGTATAACAGCTAACTTAAATATTGCTGTTATAAGATTACCGCAAAGCCTAACTTTCTATTTGGATTGTTTAACCTATTTGTAGTCCTGTAAATATACCTTCACATTCTTCCTAATGCAAGGATTATTTTAAAGATTTCGTTATTGCAGGTTTCTTGTTTAAAGTTCGATGTTAATGTTCAAATTTTTCTGTTAGAAAAAATAATTAAAAACCATATCCAATCTTAAAATATAAATTATTCTTAAAATTTTCACCTGCAAAAATTAATTTTGCATAAGAACAATGTACTTCATTCGATGATAAAATAATATTAGCACTATTGAAGTTTTTAGTTCTGAAAGTATACCTTACCAAAATACATCTTAATAAATTAAAATCAATTCCCATTCTGAAATATAAGTGATTTCTTATACCCATTATTCCGAGTGTTGGTTGGAGTGCAATTATTGAAGAACGATCATTTAGAGTTTTTATATTATAAGTATTAAAGTAGTTAGGATAGGTTTGGATTAGCTGAAATGGTTTATTTATATGTGTCACTGTAAAACCTGCATAAAAGCTTCCTGAATGGGTTTTACTAAATTCCTTTTTAATAATATTAGCATTATACTCATAATAAAGATTAAATATTTTTTGATTAAACACTATCGTTCCTGACATCGTATCAGGGAAATCCAGCTTAGATTCCATATATGAAAAACCCATCGAAAACAAATTACCTTTCCTGGTTTCTAAAGAAGTTTCAATTATTGGAAGAAACCTGGAAGAAACCGCAATTGCATTTTTGTATGTCACACCACTACCATCGTCCCCTGTTATGTATTTTGAAGGATAATAAGGGAAGTTGGAATTAACTTTAATGGTTTTATTTGTCATATTGACAGAAAGACCAATAAAGAATATTTTCTTTAATTTTTTAGTACTATCACTATTGATTTTAAAATCAGATGCAGGATGTTGGGAAAAAATTCTTAAAGTGAATAAAAGCAGAATAGATAAGTATATAAGCCGAGACATCAGTTATAATATAGTAAAACTTTAATTTTTGCTGCAAATTTTATTATTACTCTTTCACAAACTTCAATACCGAAATTGTATTATCATTTATCACCCTCAAAAAATAAATTCCGCTCCTTAAATCCTCAATGTTTACAAGTGTTTTAGCGTTATTCATTTTTTGCTTAATGATTTGCTGTCCGCTAATGTTGTAAATAGTAAGCTCGCTGTTGTCAGTATTTAAAGGTGTTTCGATGGTTATGAAATCGGAAGAGGGGTTGGGGTAAATTACAAAAACATCTTCTGCATTATTTTCTTCAATACCTGTAGTGGTGCATCCCATAAAAGTATTTAATGCAGCCATGTTTCCGTTAAAAACATCCATGTCGGTACTACTGCCCGGTATTCCGGGGACAATACCTGACCATGAATACTGGTTAAATGCCCAGGTTGTCCAAACTCCAAGATTAGTTGGAGCGCTGGGCATACTTGTAAGTTCATCTCTCCAGAGAGGATATGTATTTAAAGAACTGTTCAGATAGGATACAGTAGATGCGCCTATATAGAGAACGGGTTTAATTCCCGTAGCAGCCTGAACCGTATTCATCCAGTTCTGAACCCAGGCCGTTAACTCAGCGCTGGTAAAACTGGTAAGCAGGTAAGAACCCTCAAGGTCAAGCGAAGGAGGTAATTCACAGTTTACAATATAAGGTTGTGCAACACTTAAAAAATAATTTGCTTCCGAAATTGCGCCTGCTGGCGTGGGGTTCAGATCAGGACGGGCAAAGTGATATGCACCCATTTTCATTCCTGCGTTTACGCCATTCACTGCGTAGTTTAAATATTGACTATCGGTGTAACCTACACCTTCAGTGGCTTTCGCATACGCAAAGCTGTAACCTGCTGCTGTAACCGCATTCCAATTAATGGTGCCATTGCCACTATATACATCAACACCAAGTACCTGTACAAAAGGAATCCCGCTGGTATCTCTCCAGACTAAAGTTGAATAAGGAGAGCCCGTATTGGTAGTGCAACCTGAGACTGTTGTGAGCAATTTTACAGTGCCTGTAAAGTCGGCAGTCCACCTGATATAGGGGGCATTTGTACAGCCAGAAAGTCCGCAATTATCCTGGTAACAAAGTGCAGCTCCCGTAGCTTTATTAAATAATGTTAGTTCGGCATTCCAGCCCTGGCTTCCTCCAAAATTACTGCAGTATGTCCATTCATACGTATCTCCGTTGGTAACATTGAACAATGTATAGTTCCCTGCATTCATATAAGCACTCACGGTTGACCATGATGAATATGTAGTTGAAAACGTAGTAGCAGGATACTGACCAGTTGAATTCGTATCGGATGCTGCGCATCCACCGTTTCCACAGGTTTGTGCATTTAGTTGTCCGATATAAAAAATTAGAAGAAGTAGAAGTAGAATTTTTCTCATACTCATGATGTGTTTAAGGAATTAATTCCTGGCTATTCAAAGGTAGAATAAATGTTTTAAAGAGTAATGGCATGTTTTTAGTTTCTTCATAAAAATACATTTTCTATTTTAAATTGGCCATCGCCTGCATAGTAGGATAAAAGTATTTTTTTCATTCCGGCAACTGACGAAGGTGGCTCATCAATTATATATTGTCGTCCGTTTTCTTCATATATAACCGAAAGCCCATCATCGGTTAGATTTCCGCCAACTTCAATCCAACTATGGTCATTGATTGATAAAACAACCTGGTGAAAGTTGTTCCAATTGATTGAATCCATAGTTTGTACAATTTGTTCAACAGTAGTTGAAGATGAAATTTCTTTCACTTCACTCCCGTAATTTGCAATAACTGTAAGTTTCATTTTTCTGTTTTTTGTTTTTATTCCTTTTTATTTTAAATTTACCATAACAAAACTCAATTGTGTAATTGTGCTATGTCATTTGAAATTTGGCAAGACGCTAAAATGTTAATGTTAAGCTGCACCACTTGTCACGTTGAGTAGTCCCGCTTTCCATTGAGACATCCCGAAGCGACTAGAATTAAGTGCCATTTAATCAATATAAAATTAGTCACCAGTTTTTTATACTCCAAATATTTCATTTATTAATTTCTTATCTGAGAAAAAGTGGGAGCGAAATCTTTTAGTTTTGTGCCCAATTGTTATTTTAATTGAGTCATATTGAAGTCCCAGATTCCCTTTCCAAAGACTCTGTCGTTCATCCATCCATTGCTGAATGAAATTTTCAATCCTGATAATTAGTTGCTCTGAAATTATTTTCTTTTGCAGTGTGTCATTCTTAATTAATTCAATTGTAAATAAACTGTCTGATTTGTATATTTTAAATGTGTGAAAATTTGCAGGATCTGTCCATGCATCACCATTTGGTTCAACCACAATTGTCAAAACTTTACCATTATTCAATTTTTCAAGAAGTGACTTTCCCGATGAAATATTGGTCAGTGCAATCAAAAAAAATAGTATAAAATATTTTCTTATCATAAATATTAATTGGTGCTAACAGGTTGCTGGCTGTATTCAGTAACAGATTTAAAATTACATTCAAGTCATACAACACAAAAGTTTATTAAATGCAGAATCGGTAAAACACGCATTGTCTGTATAATCGTAACGGCACGCTGTTAAGCCCAGAACTTATATTTTTATTCATTTTTTATGTAGGCTATTTGATATATCCTTCTTTTTTCCAGACACTTATTCCATTTTTCAGAAGCACCTTTAATTCCTTTTCATCTACCTGTTCCTCTTTTGTAAAATGAAAACAAGTCTTGCCCTTTAAGAATTTTGTCAGGGAAGGAACCATTTCTAATAATTTTGTATTTGAGTAGCAAGGGAAAAAATAGAATACAACACTGTCTTTCCGATTTACGATAGAAGCAAAGTACATTCCCGGGACGATCTTTTTTGTAGACCCATATGGAACAGGAGTGTTCCCAATAACTTCGAATGAATTTGGATCAGCTTCCCTATTAACTTTAAGAGGAGGCGTAAACTTTTCTATGTTCACCTTTAACCTGTTAAAAATTGCGTGCTTTGTTTCTTCTGTGATTTTCATTTTTTTGTGACTTTTAAATTGCTGCTCCTATTTGCATTTGAATATTACTTGCAATGACTTACTGTCAGGCCTGCCCGGCTTGATGATTATGCTGAGATGTTTTTTTATGTTGCACCACTTGTCACGCTTGGGAGTCTCGCTTTTCTTCGGGACCTTTGATGCAACAGAATGTTATTTGCCACCGTTTTATAAATTATTACCCATTTCAAAAGCTTTCTTCATGGCATCGCTTTTTTTAATGTCTCCAATATTCCATGCTCCTGTACCATAGATAATACCTTTTTCTTTTGGACTTTTAAGACATGATGTAAATCCACGGAACTCTTCAACAGTTCTTTCCAATGCTTTTTTATTATTAACTGCAGCAGTAATTATGAAATAAAAATCTTTATTACTGATTTCAGTGTATCGCGCACAGGTTCTGTCAATCAGGGTTTTCATCTGTCCACACATCGTATAAAAGTAAACGGGAGTTGCCATCACAATAACATCAGCTGCAATCATTTTCTCCAGTATTTCGGCCATGTCATCTTTCTGCGAACATCTTTTTTTATCAAAGCATGTACCGCATCCTGTGCAATAATTTATTTTTTTATCTCTGAAAGAAATCTTTTCTGCATGATTACCTGCTTCCTGGGCGCCCATGATAAATTGATCGCAAAGCAAATTGGAATTACCGCCTTTTCGAGGACTGGATGATAGAATTAATACATTTTTATTCATTTTTATAGAATTAACGGTTAATCAATTTTGCTGCCCCTGCCGAATACCTGTCGCCTTGCACTTTAATTTTTACTGAAGCAGTGTTAATTTCAAGAAGATCGTCGGATGTAAGTTCTACTGCTAAAGCTTCAATATTTTCATCCAGGCGATTCAGCTTTGTAGTGCCCGGAATTGGTACGATCCATGGTTTCTGTGCCAGCAACCATGCAAGTGCAATCTGGGCACTTGTGGCATTTTTACGTTGCGCCACCGATGCAAGCAAGTCGACAAATGCCTGGTTTGCTATACGGTTTTCAGGCGATAAACGCGGAACAGTATTTCGAAAATCTGTTTTGTCGAAAGTAGTATTCTCATTTATTTTTCCCGTTAAGAAACCTTTGCCAAGCGGGCTGTAAGGCACAAAGCCAATTCCAAGTTCTTCAAGTGCTGGTAATATTTCTGCTTCAGGTTCCCGCCACCAAATTGAATATTCGCTTTGAAGTGCAGTAACCGGATGGATAGCATGTGCTTTGCGAATGGTTTTTGCACTTGCCTCCGATAATCCGAAATACTTGACTTTCCCTTCTTTGATCAATTCCTTTACTGTTCCTGCAACATCTTCAATTGGCACATTTGGATCAACGCGGTGCTGGTAGAATAAATCAATAACACCTGTTCTGAGACGTTTTAGCGATGCTTCAGCAACCTCTCTGATATGTTCCGGACGGCTGTCAAGAGCTGAAATACCGATTGAAGTGTCAAAACCAAACTTTGTAGCTATTACTACATTTTCACGAAATGGTTGTAATGCTTCGCCAACAAGTTCTTCGTTTATGAAAGGTCCATAAACCTCAGCAGTATCAAAAAAGGTAATTCCATGTTCAACAGCTGAATGGATCAGTGAAATCATTTCTTTTTTATCAGGTGCCGGGCCGTAAGAAAAACTCATTCCCATACAGCCGAGACCAATTGATGAAACTTCAGGTCCACTTTTTCCTAGTTTGCGTTTTTGAATTTTTGTTTCCATATTTTATAATTTGAATTTTTTTGATGTTTCGTACAATGTAAGTATCTTGCCTGTGATGAAATACAATCTGCCGAAATTATTATTTTAAGTTGCAATGTTGAAACCCATCTCCCGATTGCTATCCGTAACGAGCCATTGAAGCATTATAAATAATGTGCAGTTACAACTATTTTGTTAGTCCATAAAGTACCAATACTTTTTATCTTTTACTTTGTTTCTTAATGTCAACTTGTATTTCTTTTCCTTACTAAGAATTGATATAGGTAAACTAATTGCAATACCTGCCATACTCGTATAAGCCCATGAAAAATATCTATTAGAATTAAAAGTTCCATTTTTGTAATTAATGCTTACTAATGGAGCAGCTAATAATAATGCAGATACGGAGAATACTGAGATTATGGAACCCATATCATGAAAAGTGCTTCTTGTCCGACTATTATATTTCAGGAAATTTAAATCTTTAATTTTTAAAGTTTGTATTGACACACTATCTTTTTTAGCTGTACCAGAATAATAATTATCTATTCTTGAAAAGAATCCATTGTGCTGATCAATCACGATGTCTTCATCAGCTACAATTAAAGAAATACTTGTGTCGCATATCTGATTAATATAACCCGAAATTGTTTTTGTAACAGAACCGGAATTCTTAGTCAGTTTACTAAAAAGATTAAAACCATTATTTTGAATTATTGCTTTCTTTTTTGTTGAATCTAATGAATTCACTAAGAAAATTACAGGTCTGTAGTTATCATTAGCAGGGGACAGGAGCGAAATTCTTTTGTAATACGAATTGGCAAAATTATCTTTGGAATCAAAAGAAGTAACCAAACAGGAATCAGTAAAATTTCGAATATATTCTTTGCTTTTTGTTTTGTAAAAGTAATTCAGAGTAGGTATCTCATGGCAATCTTTATATTTTAGAATTTTGCCATTTTTTGAAATCTTCCATGATCCTGCTTCTATATTAACCGTATCATTTTTTGTGTATCTTAAACTGTCAGAGTATTTGGTTGACTTTCGCATTTGATAAACATGATTTTCGTAGAAACTGATTACACTGTAAAACGCATTTGTATCGGCTGATTTATCACATGATACATTGCTGGCTAACTTCCATGATCCTATAATCAAAGAATTTGATGGGTTCTGTCCGATAAGATCGAATGCTGCAAAAAGAAATGCAAAAACAAGTATGATCGATTTTATTTTCATGACTTTTTCAATTGCTGAATAGAATATTTTAGTTTACCTACTATCAAAATACCATGTCCCTTTGGAGATTGTAATGTTGATTTGTTTTAATAATTAATATTATTCCTGAAACAAATGAAGTGATAATAAGTAATGCAAAACAAAGAATAAAAGTAATTACATAATTATTCTCAAACATATTATGTCTTCCATAAACTCGGCTCATGTCGCCGAGAATGAAAGCTGTCAAGGCAATCCCAATTATTGGGTTATACTTGATTATTGCCCATATTCCAACAAAATAATTCATTTTTATTTTTTTTTCTTTCAACGCTAAATATGCTGGTATAATTGTTATTAGTCCGGGTATCATACCTATTATCATTCCAATTAAACCAGGTGAAATGAAAACGTACAAGAATATTTCAATAAACCCTACAATAATAAAATACCTACTAAGCCTGTTTATTATTTTCAAATTTTTATTAATTTCATCCATAGGAATTTTTATTAAGAAAAAAATTATTGTGACATGTTCGCCGAAATATTAATTTTAAGTTGCACCGCTTGGCACACTGAGGAGTCCAATCTTTAGGACGTCTCGAAGTGCCTTCAACCCTAATTCACAGAAGCAAATCTGTTATTTCAAAATTTAGTCAGTTCCTGCATATTGATATACTTTACATTTTGTATAACCCTGTCCCTGGCTATATGCACTATATTGTATGATTAGCAGAAAGCACAGATGTTTCATAAAATAGTTATTGCCCATTTATTATTGATGCTAAGGATTATTCCTCTTTAACTGTAATTAATAAAGGTGATGTGAAAATATCTTCAGGTGATATCACCATTTCATCATAAGGGATGTAGCGGTTGTAATGTTTGTATAACTCAGCTTTCACCAAACTGCTTGACAGATCAAATTCTTTTAATTGCTTCAGTTTCCCTATCTCCACATTTGCACCTCGCTGGAAAATTTTCCAAACAAGTTCAGAACAATAAATTCGGTTATCTTCCCATCCAAACACATTGTCATAATCTTTTCCTAAAAAACTTTGACCTGTTTCCACCATCTTGCAGCAGGCTTCAGGAGTTAGAATGTTGAATGCATTCTTTAGCCTTTTAACAACATAATGACTGCTGTCACCAAATGATATCCAGTCATCGAGCAATTTGATGCCCACAGGCTGAACAGCTTCGCATACATATTTTTTTCCTTTCCACCTGAAAATAACCCCGCAATGTGAATAATGGGAATGTGTTGCTAATTTAATTGCATTGCTGAAATCCGATGAATTTGTCTGGAAAATTATATCGCCGTCAGTCAGTTCGCCCTTGGCAAGCGCTATATGAGAAGGTTTTGTGAAATCAGCATACTTTACTTTCTTCTCACAACTGGCAAATAATAAAATTACCATTGCCTGTAAACTAAACAAAAGCAGAAAAAAAATATTAAATATTAAATGCTTTGTTTTTTGCATTTCAGTTAAGTGAAAAGGTTTCATCTATACAAATATATACTATAATTCATTAAATAAAATGCTCAGCGAATAAGTCTTCCAAATGGGATTCTTAGTAAAGTCTTAAAGAAATTGCGGGTAGAAGGTTGCTCTTCATTATATTTGTCGTATAGAACATTGCCGCAAACAATACATGATACTCTACTGTATTTTTGTAATTCGCCTGTTTTCAATTCAAACCAGAATGAGAAACCCTGGGGGCCATCGAACCATTCCGGATTAAAGTCGGAGCTGCTTCCATCTAGACTGTCCTTTTGCAATTTCGATGACCTGCAGCGGGGGCATCGGATGAGACCGTCCAGTGCTTGTATTTCGGACATCTTGCTCAGGAAATTTTCAATGGAATTGTCAGTAAGTCCCCGTTCAGTGAAAATGTAATTCTTTATTTTAACCTGTGTATCCTGCATATAATCCTGCAATCTGAATTTATAAAAAACAGATAGCTCGTAATCTGAAAAGCCAGCTAAAACGTCGTCAATATATGCCATACATTAATTAAAATATTTATTAGTTATGAGAAATAACAGAAATAAGAATTATCAAAAGAATTAATATCAGCAGTCCTCCTGTGGCAATAAAAACACATCCATTAAACCGGGTATGCGATGGAATAAGGATTGGAACACCATGCAAATGCAATTTTTCATTTCTTAATGGCAATTTCAATCTGCTTATCCCGGCTTTTACAACTAATAAAGAACATACAAAGATTGTGAGACCAATTAATGATATTAATATTTCACCAATGATTTCCATCTATTACAAATAAAAAAAAATAATTCTATACTTTAAAAACGATTGTCCTTATTTCAAATTGTAAGGTTGCATGATATAAAGTATCAATGAATCCTTTTAATTCCCGACTAAAGGTATTGTAATTAAACTATTTGCTCTTACTTTAAGCTTGTTGTCTTCGGGATACATTCCCATTGTCATCAGAACATCCTGTGGATGTGCTAATGCAGGAAACCATTTTTCAGGCAATCCTAATAATTTATTTTTTAAATCTTCAAGAAGCGCCTGGTTATTATTTTTCCCTTTAAGGGCAAATTCGCCCAATTTCCCATTTGAAAAAACAACAAATTCAAGGGTGTCATTTGTAAGGCTCATAGTATTGAACGCATAGGTCTTTGAAACAGAATCGATCAATAATGCCTTAATGAAGGCTATACTTTTACCATATGTTTTAAATTGTTTAATATCATATACAGCAGAATCGACGGGTGTTTTACAAATATGCGGTGACCAGTAATCGCGTTTGTGTTTCATTTCAATATCATAGTTTTTTGCTAATTCATGATTAGATGTTTTTGCTGAACTATCACAAACAGCCCATGAAATAACAGGTTCTAGAGTTTTGTCTTTATGTTGTTTGATTGCAAAGAATCCTGCGTAGATCTCAATTTCTTTTGTAAAGTTTTTATAATAATTTAACCAAGTAATATTAATTTTTGCAATACCTGATGGGAAGTTATCGCTAGTAAATTTCATTCTTTAATAATTTTTGTCACAGATATTTTGTCTTTACTATTCAGTCTCAAAATGTAAACTCCTTTTGCAAGTTCATTAATGTCAATATCTGTTTTTCCTTGTGGGACCTGTTGTCGAAGAATTGTTTGTCCCTGAATGTTTAGGATTTCGATTGTAGAGGGTAGTGGGATTTCTATAGTAAGGTTATCTGTAGCGGGATTCGGGTAAACAGAAATATCTTTGCTTTTGTTTAATTCTGTCATTCCCATTATCTCTGATAAGGAGCGCTTCCATACTCCGGAATGATAACCTGTTCCAGTATAAAGATAAGATCCACTGACGAGCAACGCTGATATCGGATCATTTGGTAAACCATTACTTATATCGGTCCAACTGGTGTCATTAAAAGATGATAAAAAAACTTTACCGTTATCTAATCCGACAAAAACATTAGTATCGTTTATTAATATGGAATTTACATTATAATAACCTGCAGAATGATCTGTTGTCTCTGTGATCCATGTTATGCCACCATCATTTGATTTGTAAATAATATTACTATAACCGCCGACAAAAATATTCGAATCGCTTACGGCGATTTTCTCAGCAGCAAAAAAATTTAATATCTCGGTAAATGTTGAATCGCCGGATACCTTTTTAAATACTCCAAATAAAGCACCACTGCCGGATTGCCATTCACTTACTGCGAAAAGGTCAGTCCCGTTTGAAGCCAGTGCGGTCAAATAATCAAAATTATCATTAGAGTTAAGTGTCCAGCTTGTGCCATTATTTGCAGACGAAAATAACTTGAAACACCCTGCATAAATATTGGTTCCATTTACAGTCATCGCAGAAATATTATGGGATGTAAGGCCGGAGTCCATCGCTATCCAGCTTGAGTCAGAATTGGTTAATAAAAAGACCCCGTCACCTGTACCTGCAAAAACATTATTTCCGCAGATTGCCATTGCATTTATATAAGGGGCTGTTATTCCTGAAGCTACGGCTACCCAATTAGTGTCAATGTTGGCAGAGTAAAAAACTCCATTGCCCATTGTACCAGCAAAAATTGTATTTCCTCTTGCAGTAAAACAATGAATTGATTTACCGCCCATGCCTGCAAATTGCCACTGTGCATTTACAAAATTTGCCAGACAAATTAATGCAATTAAAACAAATACTTTTTTCATAGATTCTGTTTATCTATTTATTATCCTTTACTCCGCTGTAAAACATAAGCCATTGATGGAATATGAAATTTATGCCTGTATATTCTTTATTATTTTTCATGCAATATTTTATCAATTTACAGAATATTGAATATTTTATTGTCTGATTAATCATCTGCTTTATAATAGGTAGCTTCTCCACACCAATAATTATCATTAGGTTTAATACCATCCAAAACCATTTTCCAATTAGCAAGTTTGCTAGTATTATCATTGTAATTAAATATGGTGTGTTTTTCTATTGTAGTGTCAATTGTATGAGGATATTCAATAATTTTAAAATATCTAAAACTACCAATTCTTAGGTGTTTGTTATTAACATGAGCTGGCCCTTTATATGTCTTATTACCCAATCCCATGACTAGGTTGTATGTTGCATAACTATTCTCAGAAATGTCAATGTCAATATGAGTACTACCTCCGTATGGGTTAGCAAACCAATGTCCAATAAATTCAGGACTCTTGTCTTCAACCTTTTTTCCACATGATATAAAGCCCAATAATGAAATAATAATTATTATCAGAAGAAATTTATTCTTTTCAAAATAGTCACTTGAATATTTTATCATCAATTTCATATATTGCCCATAACGATTGTGTTGCTGTATTGCTGTTATTTCTACTTTAGCACAAGGTGTTGCAGCTATATCTTTTTGTCTTTGCAACTACTTAATTTTTAATATTAATGTAAATATATAATATATAAATAGGTTATGCAATCAAAACAAATCCTTTTTTCTAGCTTACAATGAAGTCATAGTTTTATTCTTTTCTAAGCCAGCCCAAAACGCGTTCATTGTCAATCTTCCATTTGCCGTCTTGCTTCACAAGGGCATAGGTTACCCTTGATTTACCTGACGGGCCAGGGTTTTGTTGAATGATCTCAACTTCGTAATCTGATACACTTGAAATGATTGCAACATGCCCGTATTTATTAAAGGATGTTCCTGAGAGCACAATAATGTCATCAGCACATGGCTTTGTATTGCTCGGATTACAATATTGTATCAGATCCCGTTTTTTGTTTTTATCACCATCCTTTATATTTTTATCAAAAAAATCATTTGCATTCCCATAGCTGTTGGGCATTTTGTGATTCAGGTGCTCATAGTAATATCTTTTTACAAATTCAACACATTGATATTTCAGTCCAAGATTATAATTATCAGCCGTAATATTACGGCCGGCTGTATTGCTGATGTTTCCGTTATAATATACTTTGACTCCGTTTAAACTGTCAATCACATCTCCAACACTGTGCCTGATAAAAAGTTCTGTTCTGCAGCAAATCCAGAGTCCTGCAAAACTCAGAATCAAAAATCCCGTCGTAAACAATATCCACTTTTTAATTTTATTCGACATACTACTTTTAGGAGAAATGCAATTGGAATTATTTATTTCTGCTCCTGGAAAATGCTTTCCAGAATTTCCTTATGCGTTGTGTATTTATATAGGTTGTTGTCCTTAAGAATTGAGCCAAGCAGAAGACTATTTATTTCTTTTTCTTTTGCTCCCTCACCTTTAAGGCAAATCAAATGATATAAAAGCAGTTCGTAATATTTATCTATGTAATAGGTTTTGTAACTCTGCATTCCCTTGTCTTTTTCGATGTTCATCTCAAAGTCAGTAAAAGCAAAATCATTAAATTGGTAATAATCAAGGCCATTAAACTTTGGGTATTTTTTTATCAGGTCATATGCTTTTTTTGTATTAGCAGGCTTAACAATATTCATATAACCCCATATAAATGTTCGGCAGTGGTTCATGCATTGCAAAAAGAAAATTCCTTTTTCGGTATCATCAGCAAGATTATATTCTTTGAGTTCAAAGTCGCTTTTTGATAAATTGAATGGGCTAATTTTATTACCCGTTGCTGTGAACAGCATGTTGTAATAATTATCTACAAGTTCATATTTGAGTATTGTTTTATTTTTTAAACTGTCGATAAGTTTATCATTGTCGATATTGCTTCCGTCAATCATGTTCTGGCTTACAGCCTGAATGATAAAAATATTCTTAAGCACTTTTTTATCAGGTAAAGTCAGGAATTCTTTATCAAGTAATTTATTGTCGGTAGTTACTGTCTGAATTAAAAATGCTGTCGCAATTTTCAAACTATCCGGCAAATCTGAGTTCATATCAGCTATAATGGCTTTGGTAGGTTCGTTTGCCATCATAAAATTTTTGTAGGTTTTCCCGAGTTCAATTAATTTTTTATTTTCGATTGACTGTCCATAACCATTTGCTATAAGGCAGGCGATGAGTAAGGTTAAGAATGTTTTTTTCATGTGATCGAGTTTCTTTAGGGGCTTTATTATTCTAATTTATTTTTACAATTCAACAGGTAAATTTATTATCACCATAAAATCCTTCGAATATCAATAATCTGTCAGCGGATTTCCTTCTCAAATTCATAGTCTGTCAGAACTCTAAGTCCAAAAAGACCTTCTTTGAAAGTATAAATTATTGAATTTCCATGCCGCATTTCATCATAGTCGAAGAATAATCGAATTCCTGGATATTCAGAATACTCATTATGGTGAAGGGTGATAAGTGTTGTTTCCTGAGAACCACTTTTTGTTTTTTCCCTGGTCATAATATAAAGATAATGCTCAGTTGTTGGGTTTGAACTGAAAACAAAGTTTAAAACAAAAAATGAATTTATTAATAATGGAATTAAACAAAACGATATAAATTGTTGTCGAATTCCGGTTCTGATTTTTATAATATACTTTGTTATTAAATATGTGGCTAGTATTGCAGAACTAAAAATATAAAAGACAATATTCAATGGAGCTAAAGTATGCAGCACAATTTTTAAAACGGTTACAATGTTTAAAACGGTTATAAAAAGAAAGCTAAATATATCTGTTTGGATAACATCTGCAAGTGATGTGACAAATATTTTGAGCCCGAATGGAGGCAGGGTTTTTAGAAATACAATACCAATTGGTACCGTTATACACCATATCAGCATACTGCCTATAAACCCACCCCAGCCGTCATAAGCAAATGCAATAATGGGCAGTGCGATAAGGAATGCAACTCCTGAGAATACCATAAGATGATTCACAACAATGTCAAGTGATGAGGATGCTTTATAGTATTCAGTTTTTGTGAAATCATTATAGCGCATCCGTGCATACTGAGATGCCTGCTGCCTGGCTTGTTCCCGTTTCTTCTCGTACCAATCCGCATATGAATATGCATGCTGATGCTTTGCGCCAGATTTAAGATTTAATAAATATTCATAAGCTTCTGTAAGAAGAATGAACTGCTCATGAGCATCGGGATTGCCGTTTTTATCAGGATGAATTTCTTTTGCCCTGTTGCGATATGCCCGCTTTATATCATCGACAGAGGCCGATTCTGTAAGGCCAAGAATTTTATAATATTTGTCTATATCAAATAATGCCATCAATAGGATTCATTAAAGGCAATATTTTTAATAAATCAGATTTCGTGCGGTAAAACAATTTCATAAATATTATTATCAGTATGAGTATACCTCCGATAAAACAAATATATGAAATTGTCGGATATGCAGAAATATTCCGATAAGTAATTTTTATGAGTTTACATGTTCTCCAATTTTCTGATACTCCTATAGCACCAATACAGTAGTGCAAATCCAAAAACGCCAAACGAGCAATCAATCATTTGCCAGTAAAATGGAATTCCTCTGATTGGTCCTGCAATCAAGGCTAATGGAAAAACAAGCATACATGCAATCATTCCGAATTGAATCACCCAGATGTTTTTTACAGGATCTTTTAATGGACCGATAAATGCAACTGCAATTACGATATGAGCAAACGCAAGCCAGTCCGTACCATAGCTTAGGTAGGGGTAGTTCGCATTAGTATTTTTTACTGCTTCGTAAACGGAATTTATCCAATCCCTGATGAATTCCGGAAAGATAGAAATATGGTCGGCTGCTATGCGAAGCTGTGCTTCAATTGGGAAAGCAGTAATGCCACTAAATAATAATCCAATAATAAAGAGAATTATCAATATTCGAATCTTCTTTCTGAGCTTTTTTTCTTGCTTTTCTTTCATCTTTAATAGTAGGTTATTTTATAATTCAATAGCAGCAAATATATGTGTTTGCCTGATTTATTAAAAACAAAATTATGTTGGATAATAATTCAAATTCAGAATCTGGGTGTATAGAACATCAATAATATTCCGTCAGAAGCGCAATTTATAAACAGGAGGTCCTTCGATCAGGTAAATTTGCAGTGGCTTGGCAATATATTTTGAACCATCTGGCATCAGGCATTTTATGTCATCAAAATACAATAATCGACCTTCCTTCATTTT
>Ga0224524_1000366_pt1 | contig 18898 bp, 12 predicted proteins | sample CFST75metaG_FD_179895 | JGI IMG/M metagenome (GOLD analysis project Ga0224524, IMG submission 179895) | Peat soil microbial communities from Stordalen Mire, Sweden - C.F.S.T75 | ecosystem: Environmental > Terrestrial > Soil > Wetlands > Peat | place: Sweden: Norrbotten County, Stordalen Mire... | reverse complement strand
AAGTATGAGAATAAAAAAATTACCTCAATAAGAAGATAATAATAAAAATAGGAAATAGTTTATCCCTCCAAAGAAAACGGAGGGATTTTTTTGCTTTTATGATTATTATAAATTTATTTACATTTGTTTCTAACATTAAATCTGACAAACATGGTTAATATTGAACTGACTCCGCTACAAGTTGAAGAATTAAAAAATTTCTACACTAATGAATTAGACAAGATTCAAAAGCGTGCTGATGAAATAAGAGAGATTCTTGAAAAGTTAGTAAATAAACCGGAACCCATTGCCAATCGAAAAGTTGTTATACAAAAAAAAGAAAAACAACCTAAACCTGAAAAACAAATAATTATTATTCCGCTAAAAAAAACTAATAAACAATCAAAATGGAGTGATAAAATTCTTGAATTATTAAAAGAGAAACAAAAGCCATTATCAATAAAAGAAATAGTGAAATATTTTGAAAAACAAATTAATATACCAAAAACAGATTTAAAGAAGACAGTTATTGCTATACAACAAAGTTTATTTCGTTTAAGAACTCATAATAAAAAAATCCAAAATATAAAAAGAGCAGGAAAAGCGGGAAAGTTATACGGATTAACAGAATGGACTGACAAATCTGTAATTCCCTTAAAAAACGCAAAAGAAGAAAATACCCAACAAATAAAAAAGATAAATCAAAAACCGAAAACAATTATTAAGCGAGACAACAAACCACCTTTGACCCTTACCTATAACTGGCCAAAATTCATTTTTGAGACCTTGAATAAAACAAAAAGGGTTTTATCGGCTAAAGACTTATTAAAATATGCAATGGTGTATTATAGTCTTCCAAAGCTTGAGAAGGCAACAACCAGAGTAAAACTTGCATCAGCATTAAGCAGATCAGAAAAAATTACAAAATCATTAAAGACCTGTAAAAAGGAAGGGCAGGCTGGTAGGTTTTATGGTTTACCGGAATGGTTCGGCGGTGACAATAAATTAATAGCAGAATATAAATAGAATTAATAACTACGAAAGTTCAGTCTGATACTCCGTTGAATGATTTTGACGTGCATCCACTAATTATCCGCATTTATTAATACAGTCAATTATATCATCAAGAAATTCTTTATTGAGAGAGTAAAGAATGTTTTGTCCATCCCGCTTTGATAATAAAATTCCAGTGGATTTAAGGATATTAAGATGACGTGAGACGGTAGGTTGATCAATTTTCATCTCTGTGTAGATAGCTGTAACATTCATTTGCTCGTTCTTATCGAGCATCTTGATAATTTCAAGTCTCGCTGGATGAGTAAGTGAACTTAATTTTTTAGCAGCTTTTTCTAACTTCTGAAAATCTATTATTGTCTTCGCCATTATATTTTTTTTGTAAAAATATTAATATTTCGTAGATATGATAATTATTTACGATATCCTCAAAATTTTATTAGACTTCTATTTATAAAATGTTTCTTTTAAAATTCCATTATTCCTCCAGGCGAAAACCTTCCATTCCCAATAGCTTTTCCTTTCTCAACTTTTACAATCACATCCACATCATGAGCAAACTGGTTCATGCCTCTGAAGTTCCCGTTTTTAGTGCTGTGAAAAATAAATACAAATGAAGTTCTGGGATTGTTATTCGATAGGCTTCGTAATTCTTCAATGTCCATGTCAGCACGGGAAACACTATCAATAAAAACAAAATCATAATCCGATAGATCTTCCGGTACAGTTTCAGAAACAAACAAATTGGGATCAATAGCGTGCAGACGTTCAACTTTTTCTTTCAGCGTATAGCCAAACTTCTCTTCAATAGCACAGTACAAAACCTTTCCATGATGCTGCGCAAGGTATTTTGCAAAATCAATGCAGAGAGTAGATTTGCCTGACTTAGGAAGTCCGTAAACCATTGCAGAAAATCCTACACAAGGATCACCAATCAGCTCCCGGTATTTTCCCTGAAGACCGATGGTCTCAAATTCCATCCCAGCCAACTCAGTGCTTGGAATAATTTCAGCAGTTGACGGCTCTTCTAAATCTTCATCACCGGTTCCTGACATTCCATGTTCCAGTTCATAGATTTTATGCAGGTGCTTTGCTACTTTTTTTTTTCGTTGCTGCCTGGCAATATATGAGAATAAACCATTCAGTTCGCTTTTACTAATCAGTGGAGCAGTTGTGCTGCCATCTATATATTTGTTCAATGCATTGTAAACAGCATTCAGCTTTTCAGCATAAGGATCATTCTTTACAATCTTTGCTTTACTGACAGCATTTTTAATTTTTGTAAATAAAACTTTGGCTTTGTCTTTTACATTTTTCTTTCCGTGCAATGAAATGTATTGTTTCAGATAAGTCACGGACAGCATGGTTTTCTGGCTGTGTGCAATTTCTTCAAAATGTTCCAGTGTTTTTTTATCAATGGTGATCTCAATGGAATCGCCCATCTTCTCATAGCATTTTATCAGGTTGTTCTGAATCTTTTCAATCTCGGAAGCATAAGGAGATGCTTTGCGGATGCGCTTTTCAAGTATGGCTTTCTGTAAGCCATTCAGGAAGCGAAGAATTTCATCCTGAGTTTTTACTTTGCCATGCAATCCTGCATAACGCTTTATAAATGCTACCTCCAATAATATCTTTTCAACTTGTGTTGCTTCCTTGCCTGTTGTAGCTTTTCCATTGGCTTTTTCTTTTTTCTCCGGTTTCTTTGCAACTGTTTTTTTCTCTTTGGTAACAACAGTTTTTTTCACAGGTTTTGTTTTTTCTGTTTCCTTTTTTTTCTGTGGATTCTTTCCAACCCATTCGTTCAACTTCACCAAGTAGGCATCTACAACACGTTTGATATTTTCATTGCTGTGGTATGCAGACCAGTTGTTAGCGGCTGCGCCTTTAACAAGTTTATCACCATTCTTCAATGCTGCCGGCAGTTTGTCGAATTCAATGTTGCGTGATGCGGTCAAATAATTTTCTATGTTTATCATAATAAGATTTTTTTTAAAGTTTATACTGCTAATAATTCAAGTTCTATTTCAAGTGCAAGTGCTTCCAGTTCCAGTTCATTCATAGATGGAGCCAGTGCAGGCATTTCATGAAAAGGCATCATGCGAGGTTCTTCCACCGGAACATCTTCAGCTTTGTATGCAAGAAGGTAATTAAGAGTTGCAAATTCAGCAGCCCTATCAGAAGCGGTTCTTCCTTCCACCTGAAGGACGGATTTCTTTTGTTCAATTTCATAACGAAGACTTTTCCAGCGTTCTGAATTTAATTCACCTTTGTACAAGTCTGCTTTCTTGTTGACAGTTTGCTGATCGAGTTGATAAGCTTCCAGAACTTTTGCAAAATCGCTGTCAATTGAATATCCTTTTGGCTTCAGTATTGTACGTTCTGTTTTGCGAACCTTGGAGACGTATTCTTTAAAATACTTGATATACCAGGAACGGTCAAAATATACACGCAAGATGTTGTACGAATTTTCAATTTTTCGTCCTATGGCCAGTACATCTTTATCTTCAAAAGTGGAAGCATTAATTAATGCTTCAATATCTTCCTTGAGTTCTTTTGCTTTCTTAAAAGCCTTTGCTTTCAGGCTCTGCTCAAAGTCCGGTTCCTCTGCTTCAGCGTTTTCAAAATGATCTGAGTTAATCAGGCTTTCATAAAATTTGCGGATAGCATCCAGCGATTCTCCACGATATTTATTGTATTCTTCAATGTCGTCCTTGATCTCCTCAATCATCTCAATTGCTCTTTTTGCTTTTGCTATTTCACGGTTGAGTTGTTCCTTCTCCTGGTCAAAGAACATTCTTACGAGCCTGTCAACATCTGTAATAAGTGCAAGTTTGATTTCTTCAGGATCGAGACTTTCCAGATCAAGAACATTGCCCCTGTCACCTTTAAACCAAATGTCATTTATTCTGCTTGTTTTTTCTTCGAGTTTCTGAAATACGAAAACATCCATGCTGTCCTGCACCAATGGCATTACAATTCGTACATAAGCATACCTGTTTCCTTGTCTCCAGATACGCCCTTCGAGTTGGCGAATGTCGGTTGGGTTCCATTCCGGGTAACAATCGTAAATTACTGTTCCCTGCTTTTGCAAATCAATTCCTTCACGTATGGTTGCAGTACCGATTATAACTTTTACTACTCCTTCAAGAAATGCTTCCTTTACAAGTTCCTTGCGGTTGTCATTGATTTCGGAACTTAGTATTTCTACTTCATCTAATTTGGTTTTATCGAACATCACGCCTTTCTTAAAACCAATTTCATTTTCCAGATACTGTTTTATCAACGTAAAAAACTGTTTTCCCCTGTTCATATAGATCACCTGACCGGAAGCAGGTTCGCCGTGCTGTTCGTGCCATTCCTTTACTGAACGAATACAGTCCATCACATACTTTATCTTTGGACTTTCTTCAACGAATTCATTATAGTCTGCCGGTGATCCATTTAGGATAAAAGGAGAGAGCGCATTGTCCAGAGAATAAGCTAATGCCCTGAAAAGGTTTCCCATGTCAAGTTTTCCCTTGGTTGACTGTTTGGCCAGCGCAACAATTTTATTTTGATTCTCCCGCTGTTTGGGAGTCATATTGATGTAAGTAAGAATCTGCTTTTCGTGTTCCAATCTTTCACGTTTGCCTGAAACAGCATCATACAGCATTGGAAGATTTATTTTCTTCGGTCTTTTAACTCCGGCTTCTTCTCCTGTTTTGTAAAGAATATGATTGTAAATAAGTTTTTGAAGAATCCTGCGATTGGTAAAGGATTTAATAACTTCCTTCTCTACAATTTCTTCTTTGTAGTTTGCTGTCCATTCAACTGTAGGTAATACAAACAGATCAAAGAAGGTATCAATATTGTAAATCCCGCTTTTATTCAGGCTTTCATAAGCAACCAGAGAAAGCATTGAATAAATTTCAAGAGGTGAATTGGTAAATGGTGTTGCTGTCAGAAGCATTGTATTGCGGCCATATTTGCGCTGAATGTAGTTCAGTATAAGAAATGCCTTCTGACCAGTCTCCGATGTCGCAGATTGAATATTATAGCGTTTATTGCCATCTTCATCAGCCTTGACACTACTGAATACATTTTTACAACGGTGTGCTTCATCAATAACCACATAATCCAATCCAAGAACATCTACATCAGCAACTGTGTCTTTCAATCCGACACCAATCATTTCACGGAACTTCTGGTATTCTATTTCTTTGTCTCTTGCTGTTTTTTCTTTACTCTGTCCAAGGATGTTTACCAGTTCAACAAAGAGTTCATCGGAAACAGAATCACCAAAACCAAGTTTGCGGAAACCTTCATAAGTGACGACTGTAATAGATTTCTCAGGAACTGGTTTGTTCAGATTGATGCGCTTTACAACATCAGTTCCCAGGTTATACCAATCATTGAGTTGTATCCCTGTATGAGAAAGAATACCGGAAATAAATTCTCCGGACTTTTTATCTTCATATCCGAAGATCTCGTTGATCCACTTTTTGTAGGTTGGTTTTGGAACGACAATAAGAGGTCTTTTACATTTTCCTGAATATATGAAGTTCGCCAGTGTTGCTATCGAAGCTAGAGTTTTTCCGCAGCCCACATCCAGCGCTAATATGCCACTTCCCATTACTTCAGTAAATGCAATACTCTCCCTTTGTATATCGGAAAGCTGCAATATTCCTGATTTGAACGTAGCTGAGCATTCAAATCCAATCGGAACTTTTTGATAGGAAATGTCGCTTTGTCCATTGTACAGTCTATTCCATGTATAGTCTAATCGTTCCTGATCTTTCGCAGAAACTACTTCATGCAGAAAACGGGAAAAGAGTTTTTCTCCTTCAATCCTTGCATTAGCTTTGAGTTCGGACTTTTCTTCCTTACTCATTTTATCATCACGTAACGGACGGTTTGCAATATAGTAGTCTGCTATGTCAATAGCAGCGGACTTTTCAAAGTCTGAATCAGCGTTCAATGTAAAAAGCCATTTTACAAAAATATCCTGTAAGCTGTACTTGGTTTCACCGTCAAAACGCAGATGAATTTTTTCTTTGTCTTTTTTTCGTTCAACTTTTCCGTTTACTTTTTTCAGTTCTTCGGAGGTTTCCACATCCATATATTCCTCCCGTACTTCTGTAATGGCAAAAACATCTGTATGATCTGCAAAGTCAGATATGGCGGTAATGATCGGGCGTTCATTTTCATCAGGATTGGTAACGGTAAGCATCACCGGCTTTGACTTTAGTATGGCTTCCTTGTGCTTCTCATAAACTTCATCGCCCCATTGTTTCAGGATTGTTTCTTTGTCTGCTTCGAGTTGAAGTTCCCTGTCATACATATTTCCGAAAGTGTAGATCGGATAAGGAACAACTTCATCACCCATAAAAAACAAAGCTCCCTTTTTAACAAGTGCTGAAAGATCTTCACCATTGGCAGCAATGGATGTTTTTACCAATGTGCAGGAATCAGAAGGAACATAATACAATCCATCATCACTGCGATAGATATGGTAATTGCTCCCTTCAGCGTAATTATGGGTTTTAATGTATTTGCCTAGAACAACATTCTTTTCAACGCTGCGGATATCACGAAAATGATTGTCCTTGATTGTTGTGGTTTCAGTTGTGACAACATTCATGACCATATTTCCCCCTTTGATATAGTAGCGTTCCCAACCTTTCATTGCAATTCCCAGGGAGCGTTTGTACCACACCCATGCTTTGATTTCTTCAAAGGAGATCCCTTTGTTGTATTTTGCAATTACATCATCAAAGCTCATTGTCTTTGAAGTGTCTCCAAGCCCATGCAATTGTTTTGCTTCCTTGACAACTTTCAATATTTTGCCACTGTGAGATAGTATGAGGTTGACAAGTGTCGGATGAAGCCAGCCCAGGTGATCTGTATTTTTTATTCCATTGAGATATGACATATCATTGTTTTAAATCGTGAGTATATTAAATGGTGAGTAGTTGTAATTCTGTTTCCAGTGCGAGCGCTTCCAGTTCCAGAATATTATTATTATTATTATTATTATTATTATTATTATTTGGCTTTTGTTTTTCATTTTCCCTAATGAAGTATTGCAGTTCCTTTTCTATCACTTCTGATATTTTTGTATTCCAGTAATGCTCAATTCCCGGACGGTCTGTAATGGCAAGTAAAATATCATCGGGAATGTACCAGCCGTTTTCATCATCAATGTGAAATCCTTTGTTCTTGGCTGTTTCAATAATACTGTTGCGAAGGTCAAGGCAAAAGTCCAGCCAGTCCCCTTCAAAGGTGTACTTGTTGCGATTTCTTTCTTGAACAACTTTGTTGAGTTTTGTCTCAAGTTCCTTGCGTTTCTTATGATCTCGTCCAACACTCTTGAATTGTTTTTTCAGTTCTTCAATCTGTTGTTCAAGCGGAGCCTGTGTTTTTCCAATCTCATTAGCTGTATCATGATAGAATGCATTAAATTCCTGAACTGTCCAGTCCAATGCTTTCCTGCCATTACCAAAACGGTTGGCGGTTTTTTGCTGTAGCTCTTCCTGATCTAAGTGTTTCGTGTCAATATCAAATTCTGTTTGAGTGGAATCGGGTTTATGTTCGGGATGTACATTTTTTTGTTCAGCATGTACATTATTCTGTACACTTTCATTTAACCCTTCTTTTATGGTTCGCATGATTTCCTCTTTTGTTCCTTTGACAGTCACAGGAAATTCTCTGGAAGTGGTTATAACTTCTTTCCCGCAAATCTTTTCAGGATGCAAAACAAACCAAGTGTTGAATGATGTGATTTCAGTAAATGTGAGTGGCTCATTAAGTGCAAAGCTGAGTTTATATTCAAAGTCCAGAATTTCATTAAAGCGTTTTTGCTGGCTTTCGGGAATGATGCCATTTCTTATTAAAGTACGGTCAGGGTTTTTCTCATCCCTACTGGTCGGTAGTTCTTCCATCAGCTTGCGGATGGCTGAAATCCTTGCACGAAGCCAGGAAGGTGTAATATGTTCGCTTCCTGATAACATTAGTTCATGCTGAGTTCAGTTTCCATTTGTGGGATAATGGCAGCGGGAACAAGATGTTGATTAATTACTTTATAAATGATCTGTTCTTCCAGCTTTGCATATCGTTCCTTGGTTTGAATCCGTTCCCAGATATTAGGGCTGTTGGCTTTAGTAACCTTTTTTAATTGGTGAAGTATCTCTTCTCGGAGTTCCTGCTCTGCCTTTGAGACTTCAGCTTTCTTTGTTCCTGATAGTGATGGATCAGCATTATCAGCAAAAGAATGGTATTCATTTTTCGTTGCAATAATGTGATCGAGTACAGCTATGTCAAAATATTTGCAGGCTGCTTTTATTTTCTTGGTCAATTCCTGATCCTGTTTGCTGGGATTGACATTTCCAGATGGATGGTTGTGAGAAAGTACTAATGCTTTTGCAAGAACTTTCAATGCAACTGCAACAATCATTTCTATATCTACCTGTGTTGAATTGATAGTTCCCTTGGTGTGCCGATAATACCCGATGACTTTGTTTGCATGGTTCATGTACAATACAATGAAATGTTCCTGTATCTCTATTCCATCACCGATAATTTCTTTCACGAATTTGTAAGCATCATTTGAAGATTTGATGGTGTTATATATCAGTCGTTCCTCTTTGAAAGTAAGATCAACTTCTTTAACACGAAAATCTTTTTCAATATCCTTGATCTGTTTGTCCAAGTCTTTCATCTCAGCACCATCAAACACAAACATTGGAGCTTTCTGTGGTATTTTATAATCTGTCATTTTACTTTTTCTTTAAAACAATTATATCTGTGGGAACTTCTGAAAACCTGAATACAGGCGGTAAGCGATAAGCATCAACTAAGTCTGCCAACTGTCCGATTGAATCTTTTTCTGAGTTATATGAAATGCCGTTGCGTAAAAAATTACTTGATGTGATGTACACCAATAGCCCGCCACTCTTAAGCAATTTCAATCCGTAATACATAAAGAACAATTCTATTTGTTGCATTTTAGGACTTGCGAAATATGAACTGTATTTGTTCTTATGCTTGCCGTATGGAGGGTTTCCGATGATTAGAGAGAATGGATAACCAGAAAGCCAGGTAAGCCTGTCATCTTTTATTTTGCTTGTATAGCGGGGAGGTGCAAGAAAGGCAGTTTCAAAATAACTGTTATAAATTTTAGCTTCTGGATAAGTGATCTGACAGATTCTTGCCGATGTTGGATTAATTTCAAAGCCTGTTACTTTGCTTTTATCAGGTGCAGGTGCGATCATTCTGCCAGTTGCAATGCTTGGTTCAAGTACTGTTCCTGTCTGATCAAATCCATATTTGTAAGCAAGTTCCCACATCAGTTCAACAATGTATTCCGGTGTGAAGAACTCATACAGTATTCCTTCTCCGCTTGCTCCTTTGCTGCCTTGTCCTCCCGAACCTTCGTATTGTTGAATAAAAGCAATGTCCTCCTTTGAATAGGATTCTTTTTTTAAATCCTTTTCCCGGATGAATGTTTCTATTTGCTGATTTAGGGTATGCTGGTTGACTGCTTTAGCCATTTGCAGAATTTTCCTGCAAAGCTATGGAGAGGTGTTGGCATGGGTGGGCGAAAATGTGCAAGAGTGGGCGAAAATGTGCAAGTCAAAATGTGTCTTGCTAATAATTTCGTCTAAATTATTTTGTATTTTTAATTATTTATATAAATTTGTTATATTAATAACAGCGTTCTTTATAAATAAAGTATTGCATTACTTATTTTGTTTTTTCTAAGATAAAACGACCAAATTTATTACACAGTGAGAAACAGCTTAAGCGGATGCATCCATATGGGTGTGTTCCTTTTGCTGATTTCAGTGCTGTGTGGGTGCTTGGTCGTACCTGTCTTAGTCTGGATGAATGCATAGGTTCACGCCCTTTTTTATTTAAATATAATTTCAATGAAAATGTTTTTCTGTATAACAATAATGGCGTCCACTCTAATTGCATGTCAGCTAAAAACTAAAAAAGATTTACTCACCGGAAAATGGCAATTAGTAAAAGTACTTGTTGCTGATGAAATTACCGATAAACCCGATGTTATTAACTGGCTCAAAGAAATGAATATTAAAATCTCAAGAAATTTAATTGTTACTGAATACACTGAAAATAACAAACTCCTTTGCTATCTTGATAACTTTTTATTGAACGGGTTAAGCAATGATAAAACTGAGAACGACAATTACCGCTTGGTAAATGATAAGGGATTCATTGATGAACAGGGAAACTTTATTATGTATTATTTTAATAACAATAAATCAAAAATTATTAAAGAAGAGATTCTTAGTTTGACTGATGACGAACTAATGACAAGAAGTTATGATCCCGATTTTATAAAAATGGCAGGCAATAATCATTTAATTTTTATTTATAAAAAGTCAGGTATTTGAATTAAAACAGATGTTGGAAAATGCATTGTTGAAAAATATTTTTTTCCTTCTGAAAGTATTGATATATCTATGATACAAAAAACCTTCTGTTTTTATTGGTGGGTACCTTTTTCAATTTTCGCTATAAAGTATATGGAAAGGGTTTTATTTAAATTAAAAATTAAGGACAATATGTTTAAATAATTATGGAGGAAAGCCTATGAAACAAAAATTGTATAAAGCCGGAAGGTGGTATGAAGTAGATTAAAATCCCGTGCCGGTTGGGTGATGCATTCGTGCATTTTTTATATTAATAATTTTAACCAAAACCACCTTTATTATGAAAAAACAATTACTTACATTATTTCTGCTTGCTTTAAGCTTTGCAGTATGCGCACAAAGCGAATTGAAAGTATTTCCTGATTGGTTGAGTACCACCGGTTCGCAAAATTTCTTTTATAAAAATGTTACGAAAACCGATGGTTCTAATAACGTATATGTTGCAGGAGCTACTATGAACGGGAGCGGAAATTACGATATTCTTGTGGCAAAATATAATTCCAGCGGTGTGCAACAATGGATAAAACAATACAATGGTGCAGGAAATGGTAACGATATGGCTACAGGTTTATACATTGACGGCAGCGGCAATGTGTACATAACCGGTACTGTTACTACCGCAACAAATATTGATGTCATTACGATTAAATATAACAGCAGTGGTACGCAACAATGGCTGTCGACATATGACGGAACTGGAAGCGGTATTGATTGCGGGGCTGATGTAACAGTTGATGCAAGCTCGAATGTTTATATCACTGGCAGCAGTATTAATGCCACCCCAAATTATGATGCAATTACAATCAAATACAATAGCAGCGGAACACAGCAATGGGCAAGCCGTTATAATAATGCAGCCAACTTGGACGATGCAGGTGTAAAAGTTGCTATAAATGGCAGCAATGTAGTGGTGTCAGGCTTATCACATACAAATCCTACAAGGTATGGTTATAGTGTAATAACATACAATGCAAGCACAGGTGCACAGGTTAGCGTTAATCTCAGCATTGCAGGTAATACAGGGATTGATCAGGTTAATGACATGGTGATAACATCTTCGGGTAATATTTATATCGCCGGAGCAACACCTGTAACAGGGCAAGGCTATGATTTTGATATTATCAAATTAAACTCAAACCTTAGTATTGCTTGGCAAAACACTTACAACAGCGGGAGCAGTTATGATGATATTGCCACAGGAATAAAAGTTGATGCTTCCGGTAATGTATATGTATGTGGTACTTCCACTTCATCCAGTCAGGGAAAAAACATTACAACTATTAAATATAATAGTTCTGGCACTCAACAATGGTTACAGACATATAATGGTTCAACTAACGGTGATGATGAAGCCAATGCAATGGCAATTGATGCTTCTGGTAATATTTATATTACCGGTTACACCACTACCGCAATTGACAAAGCGGATTATTTAACAATAAAATACAATTCCAGCGGAACTGAACTTTGGACAACAAAAAGCGATGGTGATGCTCATTTAAATGATATGTCTACAAATATTGTTATTGATGGAAATGGCGATATTGTTGTAACAGGTCAAAGCGAAACTGAGCCAAACACATACCAGTATTGTACTGTAAAGTATGTGGAACGCCAAATCATTACGCCGACTGATTACAACAGTGAAAGTCCTATGAACAGTTTTCAGTATTATCTGAATAAAGGGCAAGTTGTAGATACACAGGATTCATTAGTTCCTACAATTAGATATTATGTCAACAATTCTTCACCTGAATTTTTTATTAAGAAAAATTCATGCAGCTTTGTTTTTGCAAAAGTTGATACCAGTGCCAGTACAACCGACACGCTCCATCGCATCGATTTAACTTTCGATAAAGTTAGTTCAACAGCAAAAACCTATGCAATGGGTGAAAAGTCTTCATATTTGAATTACTTTTTGGGTCAGTGTCCTAGAGGCATTACTGAAGTACATGGCAACGAGAGGTTAATCACATACAACTTGTATCCGAACATCGACCTCATGTATAGCAGCAATCAGAATGGAATAAAGTATTATTTTATTATTAAACCCGGAGCTACACCAACCGATTTGCAATTAATATTTTCGGGTGCAACTTCATTCAATCTAGATGGAAGTACTAATGCATTAACCATTAGCAGTACTATAGGCAGTATTACTTTTGAGCGTCCTACTGCATACCAGTTAAGCAGCGCAAATGTTATAATTCCAATAACAGGATGGCAGTGTGCATGGCAAACCAATGGTGCAACCAATAAATATAAATTTTATACAAGTACCTACGATAACGCCAAAGCGTTAATTATACAGGTAGACTTAGGGCATACAACTGCTTTAACCAATAGTACAGCTAAATGGAGCACCTACTTTGGTGGTAGCGGGGATGATTTTGCTTATGATATTACTAATGATCAACACGGCAATATTTATGTTGTTGGACAAGCCGCAAATAGTATTAATTTTCCTATATACATTAGTAATACTCAGGGAAATTTTGGTGGCGGAACTTATGATGCTTTTATAGCAAAATTTAACAGGGATTACGAACAAAAGTGGACAAGTTATTATGGAGGAAATTCAATTGACATGGGCACAGGGATAGCTTTTGATGAATCGATTAAGAAAATATATTTTTGTGGTCATACAAGTAGCGATACTTCATTGCATACAAAGGCTTTAACTGGTAGCGCTAACAGTTATGTTGACCACTATGGCGGGGATAAAGGGTTTATTGCAAGGATTGATACGGCCGGACATAGAGAATGGGCCACTTTTTTTGGACAAAGAGGCACAGGTTGTGAGAAAATAAAAGTAGATGCATCAGGTAATATTTATGTTGTTGGTAGTGTTATCGGTTATGGCAATGCAACAACGGGTTGCACAGCTCCGGCTGGCGGTGGTTTCACCGTCTGTAATCCGAGTGGTGCTTTTAACCAGTTCTATTATTATGGCGGTCCTGTCGATGGGTATGATGGGTTTATTGCCCGCTTTAATACCAATACTGAACTTACATGGAGCACCTTGTTTGGTGGCCAGGGTGATGACTATTTTAATAATCTTGCCATCGATAACGAAAATAATAAACTCTATGTTGTTGGAGGTACAACAAGTTTGAGGGTTGGCACTCCAAACTGTACTGCAAATAGTGGATTCCCTCTTTGCAATGCTGGCGGTTTTTATCTGGATAGCCTTAATGGAAGCAACTACGGCAGTTGGCCCGATGGTTTTATAACAAGGTTTTCTTTGACTAATGCAAGTCTTGAATGGTCTACTTTCTTTGGTGGTATTGGCGAAGATGGTGTTACCGGTGTCGATGTTGCCAATGGTAACCTTTATGTATCTGGATTTACTGCCACAGGTTTCTATGGTAATGACTGCGCTATTCCTGTAAATAATGGCTTTCCGAAATGCTACAGTGGTACACGCTATGGTCAGAGTTTTGGTGGTGTAATGGATGCATTTATTTCTAAATTTAATCTTAGTACCAATTTAACATGGTCATCATTTGTCGGTGGCGGAGGTGGCGAAGGTCCCGAAGTTTCATTTGCAGGTCCAAAGGTTAAGATCAATGGAAATGGTGATGTTTTCATATTTGGCACTACCCGCAGCGGATCAATGTCTAATATTTCTGCCTTCCCTACAATGAGTAACTATTCTTACTTTATGCAATCTTCGCATGGCGATAATAACGGGGCAGCAGCAAATACAGATAATTTCCTTATAGCTTTTAATAGCTCCGATCAGCAAATATGGGGTACTTATTTTGGTGGTACTGGATGGGAGACTGCTATGTCTCCTCGCTTTGGAGACTTATCAGGAGGGATAACCACCTATCAGGACAGGGTGTATGTTTGTGGCAGCACATATTCTACATCTAATTTTCCCTTTAGTCATCCAAGCACAGCCAATCCATATTATCAGGAATACACCACAATTTCAAGTTCTAAAAAGGATGCTTTTATTGCTGATTTAAGAGTGGGGACAACAGGAATTAATGATACTAAACCACAAACAAATAATATCTTGTCGATTTACCCTAACCCTAGCAATGGGAGCTTTGTTGCACAGTTTACCGTAAAAAGCGGTGATAAAGCTGAGATAGAAATTTATGATATTCTGGGAAAGCAAGTCAAAAGTATCTCCGGTATTACAGGTTCCGGTTTAATTCAGGTACCTGTTGATTTATCACTTGCACCTTCAGGTGTTTATTTTGTACATTTACTGAATAGTACAGAATCTTCATCGGCAAAAATTATTATCCAATGAAAATTTTTAGGTTAATTTTTACAGTATGGCTTGCAGGGGTTCTTTTTCCCCTGCACAGCCAAAACTGGGTAAGTGTTGGCTCAGGTACATCAAGTGAAATAAGAGGGTTATATGCAGATACAACCAATAACCTTCTATATATAGTTGGCGCTTTCGGTTATGCAGGAGGCAGCATAATACCTCAAATAGCAGCATGGAACGGAATTAATTGGGAAAAGATTGGTACCGGTTCCGGTGATACAAATTGCTTACATGGTTGCAACCCAATTCTGAGTGCGATTAAATATAATAACAATTTATTTGCTGGTGGTGCGAATGACATGATGGGCGGGCTAACCGAAAACAGATTTTTATCAAGATGGGATGGCGCAAAATGGGACACATGCGGTATGCCTAACGGTCCTGTTTGGAACTTAAAAATAATAAATAACGATCTTTTTGCGTTGGGGTGGTTTGATTCAATAAGTAATAAATCTGCAAATCGTATTGCAAAATGGAATGGTACAGCTTGGGATTCATTTGGTACTGATTTGCCACCTGGGGTTGTCGATGTGATAGTGGATGCTGCATATTATAAAGGAGAATATTATTTTGGCGGGAGCTTTAATTTGGGAAATGGGTTTAAGGAAATTATACGATGGGATGGTTCACAATGGAAAACCTTAGAAAACGGTATATTAGGAAGTGTAGGAATTAATAATATGGTCGTTTACAAAGGAATTTTATTTGTAGGAGGGTTATTCCGCCAGTCCAGTGGCAACCCAAAAGATTATATTATTGCATGGGATGGACAGCATTGGTTTGATCCGTTTCCTGGTATTTATTTTATGAGCCAGATAAAGGATTTGCAGGTATTTGATGATAAACTTTATATTGTAGGAAGCCATATTTTCGCCGGTGATACCGGTTTGTATGCCATTGCTACCTACGATGGAACTAATTTTTGTCCTTCAGGTGGCAGAGCAATTTATCCGTACTATCCAGATATTAGCAAAATTGCTGTTCTCAACGGAAATGTTTATGTTGCATGCAATAGAGAATTGTTTGGGGATACAGTAAACTATATCGCCCAACTAGTCGGAAATCTAACCGATACTTCCATTTATATGCCGCTTTCAATAAATTCGCAACCGATTATTAAAAATAAAATTAATGTTTACCCCAATCCTGCAAGGGAGAAATTATTTATTGATTTTGGAAATGACAAAGTAAATAGAATAAGTTTATTTGCCATGAATGGAGATAGGGTTTATCAACAGGACATAAAAAACGAAAAAAATAAAGTAATTGATATTTCAAAATTACCAGTTGGAATATATGCTTTGCAAATCGTTTCCGATAATTTTATTACATCGAAAAAGATTATTATTCAATGAAAATTTTTAAGTTAATTTTCACAGTATGGCTTGCAGGGGTTCTTTTTCCCCTGCACAGCCAAAACTGGCAGAGCGTAGGTGGTGGAACATCATGTTGTGATGTGAGAGAAATGTTTGCGGATACAACAAAAAACCTTCTTTATGTTGTTGGAACTTTCCAATATGCAGGTGATAGCCTTGCTCTTCAAATAGCAGCATGGAATGGTACTAGCTGGGAAAAAGTCGGTAATGGTTCCGGGGATACAAATTGCATATATGGATGCAATCCCATACTTAGCGTTATTAAATATAATAATGATCTTTTTATTGGTGGTGGGAATGATATGATGGGTGGTCGTGCCGAGAATAGATTTTTATCAAGATGGGATGGCGCTAAATGGGATACATGCGGGAAACCTAACGCCCCTGTTTGGAACTTAAAAATAGTAAACAACGAACTTTTTGCCTTGGGATATTTTGACTCTATTTCCAATAAACCGGCAAAACGTATAGCAAAATGGAATGGTTCAGATTGGGATTCCTTTGGTACTGATTTGCCACCTGGAGTTGTCTACGTGATTGGGGATGCTGCGTATTATAAAGGAGAATATTATTTTGGAGGGAGTTTTAATTTGGGAAACGGGTTTAAGGAAATTATACGCTGGGATGGTACACAATGGAAAACATTAGAAAACGGGATATTAGGAAATGTAGGCATTAATACTATGGTAGTTTACAAGGGTATTTTATTTGTAGGAGGGTTATTTCGCCAGTCAAGCGGCAACCCTAGAGATTACCTCATTGCATGGGATGGGCAGCATTGGTTTGATCCTTTTCCGGGTATTTATTTTATGAGCCAGGTAAAGGATTTGCAGGTATTTGATGATAAACTTTATATTGTAGGAAGCCATATCTTTGACGGTGATAGTGGATTATATGCCATTGCTATGTATGATGGAATTAATTTTTATCCCTCTGGAGGCAGGGCTATTTATCCGTACTATCCGGATATTAGTAAAATTGCTGTTCTCAACGGAAATGTTTATGTTGCTTGTAACAGAGAATTATTTGGAGATACAGTAAATTATATTGCTCAACTGGTTGGAAACTTAACCGATACTTCCATTTATATGCCTCTTTCAATAAATTCACAACAGGATATAAAGAATTATTTAAATGTTTTTCCAAATCCCTTTTCGGTTTCCACTACTATGCTACTTTCCAAACCCTTGCAAAATGCTTCACTTACTATGTATAATATTTTAGGTGATGAAGTAAAGCATATGCAAAATCTAAATGGAAGTGAAATACAAATAACAAGAGATGGTTTGAAAAACGGGCTGTATTTCTATAATTTAATTGATTCAAAAGGTTTGGTTGGAAATGGGAAATTGATAATTGAATGATGCAAAATGAAGAACTCCGGCATTGTGAGTTATAGAGGTTCTTTTAAAATAAAAATTGCCTGTCTATAGTTAAATAAAAACAGAAATGCAGCAATCAACAATTTAGGTCTTATAGGTAAACAAAATTGACGAAAAATGAAAACAATATTCATACTTCATACAGTACTCTCATTTTTATCATTGAATTGCATTGGGCAAACAGTGACAGACTATGATGGTAATGTGTACAACACTGTCACCATTGGTACACAGACATGGATGCAAGAAAATCTGAAAGTGACTCATTATCGTAATGGTATTTTAATTCCTAATGTTACGTACACCGCTGGATGGATGAGTATGACTAAAGGAGCGAGATGTTATTACAGCAACGATTCTACAACTTATGCAGAGACTTATGGTGCTTTATACAACTGGTATACAGTAGTTGATTCTGGGAATCTTTGCCCAACTGGCTGGCATGTTCCTTCAGATTACGAATGGTCAGTTCTTACAAATTTTCTTGGTGGTGATAGTATTGCTGGTGGTAAATTGAAAGATACAATACTTTGGAACTATCCAAATGTTGGAGCCACTAACTCAAGTAATTTTTTTCTTCTTCCAGCAGGTGACCGTGGTATTAATGGAACTGATCAAGACTTGGGAATTTCTTCCTACTTGTGGACTTCATCAGATTATGATTATAATCATGCATGGAGACGAACTTTTCAATATGATAGTGCATCTGTAAACAGGTATCCGAATTATAAGAAAAGTGGCTTTTCTGTTCGTTGTATTAGAGATTCAACAAGTGGTATAGAAAACAAAACAGATATTATTAATTTAAAAATTTATCCTAATCCATTTTCTATTTCAACAACTCTCCAACCTACCAAACCCTTGCAAAATGCCACGCTTACCATGTATGATATTTTAGGAAATGAAGTAAAACACTTGCAAAATCTTAATGGTAGTGAAATAAAAATAATAAGGGAAAGTTTGAAAAGCGGGATGTATTTCTTTAATTTAATTGATTCAAAAGGATTGGTTGGGAAAGGGAAGTTGATTGTTGAATAAATTATGACTGGAACCCTCACGCTGAAAAGTGCGGGGGCTTTTTTTTAAAAGAAACTTACTACCAAAAGTCCTGAAGGTGCAGAACAATCCTACTGTCAGTGTCAAAAAGATGATTTTTTTCATAGTTGTACTATTTATGGTTGCTTGTATCGAAACTGTATTTCTTGCAATGGCGGACTGTCAGGCGAAGACAGATGAGTCTACCGAATATTAATTTTAAGTTGCACCGCTGAAACCCTTCAACCACGAGCCATTGGAGCAATACGTAAGTTGCACTAAATCCCGCAAAAGCGGGATAGCCCGGAACAAATATCGTAAAAGGATTCTGAAACTCAAACAGAATCCTTATGAAAAAGCAAGAAACTTTAGTAGAAATAGCCTGCAGGG
>Ga0224524_1000350_pt1 | contig 19345 bp, 10 predicted proteins | sample CFST75metaG_FD_179895 | JGI IMG/M metagenome (GOLD analysis project Ga0224524, IMG submission 179895) | Peat soil microbial communities from Stordalen Mire, Sweden - C.F.S.T75 | ecosystem: Environmental > Terrestrial > Soil > Wetlands > Peat | place: Sweden: Norrbotten County, Stordalen Mire... | reverse complement strand
CCCTGTGAGCCTGTTGCACCAGCCGCCCCATTTGTACCATTGTTTCCGTTTGTTCCGGCTGCGCCTGTAGGGCCTGTAGCCCCAGTTGCACCAGGAGTTCCTGATGCATTTGCGTACAAGGCAAAGGGAACACTTAATAATTCTGTTGTGCCCATTGCTACATAGCTTGTACCGCCATTGGCATCCATTTCAACTTTTAAATACTTGGAACCTGTTGCCCAGTTAATGGTGCTGAATGTCCCGGTTTGAACTGCTCCCGTACCCAGCGAAAGGGTAAACAATCCAAACTGGTTTGTTGTGGTTGCCTGGGTTTCCGTATAAACAACTGTTCCTGTAGAACTGCCATCGAGAATAGTTATTCTCAGCGAAATCAATTGTCCCGAAAGTACATTGCCTGAAGCATCGCGGGCAACAGCCTGGTAATTGAATGCCTGTGGAACCTGCGCAATGACAGATAAAAGCGAAAAGTGAAAAGTGAATAGTAGTAGTACTACAATTCTTGTAATGGCTTTTTTCATAACCTTGTTTTATTTACTGTTTATTAATACTTTCAGTTCATCAATTTGCTTTTGTAAATCTTCTATTGCAGTATTTTGTGTTTCTTTTTCGGTTTGTAATTTTTCGATAATTTCTTGTTGTTCCTGAATAGCTTTGGTTAACACAGGTATCATCCCAATATAATTAACACCTTTATACGTAATTTGCTTTTCTTCATGAGTTGGTTTTCCAGTTTTGGCATCTTTTATTCTAACAGAATTGACATCGGTTTTTACCAGATTAGGAAATACTTCTTCCAGTTGTTGCGAGATAAATCCAATTTGAGTAACCTTAGGAAAGTTCATTAAACCAGCATCGCCATCTTGTTTGAAGGTATAATTATACGTTTTAATTTTCATAATGCTTGAAAGTGCATTTTGGAAAGGAGTAATGTTTTCTTTAAATTTCTCATCCGAGGGATTTGAAAATGTTCCGTTAACAGTTACATTTCCATTAAAATATCCTGCGTATTGTGATCCATTTCCAGTAACATCGCTATATATGCCATATTTTGTTGCATTACCGCTTCCATTAGCCCAAGAATAAACCCCATGTTTTGAATTGCCATTATCAGGTCCACCATCTGCAAAAGCATTAACACCGGTCGAACCACCATCAAAATCTCCTCCTGATCCATTACCTCCATCGCCGGAAGGCAAACTTAAACCATAAACACCTGCTGCATACGTAGCAGCATTATTACCTGTATATTTACCCACTAAAACATATGTTTCACCTGAAGTTGCTGAAATTGTATCCGTTTCAAAATATCCGGCAATACGAGCATGAGAACTTACTGAAAGTTTACTCTGACGATAATAACCTGAACCAAATAAATCCCAAACATCCTTAGTTGTTCCAATTCCAACATTGCCTATTTCACTAATATTCATACGTACGGTATTATTAGTTCCGAAATACAATCTGGAGTTTTCGTAATTCCATATCCATGCAGCTGTAGAACCCATTCCTATCCTTAGTCCATGAGTTAATCCAACAGTTGTTGCATTACTAAAAAGGCCAATTTCTCCATTGCCGGCACCTCCGTTTATTGATACAGTAGCAATGGATGATGCGGTGGTTCCTATGCCTAAAGCTGTACCGTTATTATATAAAAAGCTATTTGCTACCCAGTTTGCACCATCGTGACGTAATGTATAACCGCTTGAACCTGTAGGTAGCCCTGAACCACCGGCAGGTGTTTGCCAGCTTGCGCCACCATTTGCATCGGAAGTAAGCACTTTTCCTGCACCCTGATTTCCGTCTTTTATTTTTATTGGTCCGCTGAAATAGCCTGCCCATGCGTTTGATCCTTCATAATAACCTAAACCTCCGAATAATGAATTGCTATAAGCACCTACTACGCCTGCTTCATCGGCAATTGCGCTTCCTTCAACCCAGCCATATACGCCTGCCTGAAAAGAATTGGAATGCGACATCCCCATAATCCCTGCTTTTGGAGATCCCCAGTTAGTTCCTGCGTTCGTTACCGAGACTTTTCCATAAATGGAGTATTGTTGGGCAGCATCATAAACCATAACATTCGTATTGTTAGTAGGATAAATGCTGCTGCTGCCTGTGGTCCACAAACTCGAGCCTGCGCCCGTGGGTCCTGTTGCTCCGGTAGCGCCATTAGCACCAGCTGTCCCAGTGGGCCCTGTAGCACCATCAATACCATTTGTACCATTTTGTGTCATCATCTGCCATGAAGAACCATTCCATATATAGGATTTTCCCATTGTAGATAAATAGTATGCGTCATTTAAAGAAGGACTACTTGGTGCAATAGGAAAAGTACCAAGCCAATGAATTGAAATTCCATTAGTCCCGTTAGCACCAGTTGCTCCGATAGGTCCGGCAGCACCGTTGTTCCCATTTGTACCATTAGCGCCTGTAGGACCTGTAGCACCCACAGATCCTGTTGGGCCAGTCACACCAGTTGCTCCATTACTTCCATTACTGCCAGTAGCACCGGTTGCGCCTTGTATACCTTGAGCTCCAGTTGCACCGTTGCTTCCGTTTATTCCATTAGCACCTGTGGGACCCGTAGCTCCGACAGAGCCTGCAGATCCCGTAGGTCCTGTTGCTCCATTATTCCCATTTGCTCCAGTGGGGCCTGTCGCACCAGCTGCGCCATTAGTTCCAGCAACTCCTGTGGGCCCCGTTGGGCCTACACCTGAGCCAGTCGGGCCAACTAAACCGGTGGGTCCGGTAGGACCTGTGGGTCCAACACCTGATCCGGTAGGACCAGTGGCTCCTGTAGCTCCAACTACTCCAATACCTGTTGGGCCGGTTGCTCCCATTACTCCTATTCCAGTAGGACCTGTAGGACCAACAACTCCATTTATGCCGTTTGTTCCGGCAGCGCCTGTGGGACCAGTTGGGCCGATTGAACCGGATGTACCGGATGCATTTGCGTACAAGGCAAAGGGAACACTTAATAATTCTGTTGTGCCCATAGCTATATAGTTTGTACCACCAGTGGCATCCATTTCAACTTTTAAATACTTGGAGCCTATTGCCCAGTTGATGGCATTGAATGTTCCAAACTGAACTGAACCTTTTCCAAGAGCAAGTGTAAATAAGCCGAACTGGTTGGTATTGGCCATATGTGTTTCTGAGTAGACAACTGTTCCTGTGGAACTGCCATCGAGAATAGTTATTCTCAGTGAAATCAATTGCCCGGAAAGTACATTGCCTGAAGCATCGCGGGCAACTGCCTGGTAATTGAATGCCTGGGGAACCTGCGCAATGACAGATAAAAGCGAAAAGTGAATAGTGAATAGCAGTAGTACTGCAATTCTTGTAATGGCTTTTTTCATAACCTTGTTTTATTTACTGTTTATTAATATTTTCAATCCATCAATTTGCTTTTGCAAATTTTCGTTAATGGTTTTCTGATCTTCTATCAAAACCTGTTGTTCCTGAATAGCTTTTACTAACACAGGAATAATATCCGAATAATATATACCATACCTGTATTCATCGGTTTTTACTTCCTTGCCAGTCTTTTCATCCTTTTTGGTTAAATAATCTTTCTTCACAACTTCTTTCAATATTGGCTCCACTTCCTGTGCAAGCAGGCCAAGTTTGGTTCCATAAGCGGTATCATTTTTCCAGGTAAAGCTAACAGGGTGGAGTTTCATCACTTCATTTAAACCGTACGAAATATCTTTTATATTTTCTTTTTCGCGGGCATCGGAAGTATTGATTATGCCATTTGTAGCATATACTGTAGACCATCTATTACTATTAGTACCTAAAGATACACCACCACCCATAGAAGCAAAACATGATGAAGTCATCCAGAATCCATAACCACTGGGAGTAGTACTAAAATCATTATAGGCCGAATAAAAACCAAGACCATCTAACGCATCATTCTCTATTCTCCAATCTTTATAAGATGAGCTAGATGATACCAAATCTATTCCGGCATAATTCCCATCATTGCTTGTAACTCGTATTCTTTGAGTCCCTGTGCCTGAAACTTCAAGATGTTGGTTTGGGGTAGTTGTTCCTAAACCAACATTTCCATTAGTGCTTATAGTCCCATCAGCGGCAATACTTAAACGTTCGGTATTATTAGTCGCAAAATATAATCTTGTGTTTTCGTTATTCCATATCCATGCACCAGTAGAACCTATACCAACCCTAAGTCCATCATAAGTTCCAAGGCCTGTTGAGGTATTAAATAAACCAAGTTCTCCATTGTTACTTCCACCGCTAACCGATAAGGTGGAAGGTGTTGTGGTTGTTCCTATACCAACACCGGTAGAACCATTATTATAAATATAGCTGTTAGCCACCCAGTTTGAACCGTCGTGTCTTAATGTTTGACAACTTGTGCCAGAAGGTAATCCCGAACTACCTGAAGCTGTTTGCCACGTAGCTCCGCCATTTGCATCGGATGTAAGCACTTTGCCTGCTGCCTGGTTACCATCAATTATTTTAATTGGCCCGCTGAAATATCCTGCCCATGCGTTTGTTCCCTGGTAATATCCCAAACCTCCGAATATTGAACTGCTGTAAGCTCCAACTACTCCGGCTTCGTTAGATACGCCGCTTCCTTCAACATAGCCATATACTCCGGCTTGAAATGAGTTGGTATGTGACATTCCGAATATGCCTGCTTTTGGCGATATCCAGTCGGTTCCGGCTGTTGCTGTTGAAACTTTTCCATAAATGGAGTATTGCTGGGCAGCATCAAAAACCATTACATTTGTATTATTGGTAGGATAAATGCTGCTGCTGCCTGTGGTCCACAAACTCGAGCCAGCGCCCGTGGGCCCGGTTGCTCCGGTAGCGCCATTAGCACCGGCTGTTCCTGTGGGCCCGGTAGCACCATCAATACCATTGGTACCATTCTGTGTCATCATCTGCCATGAAGAACCATTCCATATATAGGATTTTCCCATTGTAGATAAATAGTATGCATCATTTAACGAAGGACTACTTGGTGCAATAGGAAAAGTACCCAGCCAATGAATTGAAATTCCATTTGTCCCGTTAGCACCAGTTGCTCCGATAGGTCCGGCAGCACCGTTGTTCCCATTTGTACCATTAGCGCCTGTAGGACCTGTAGCACCCACAGATCCTGTTGGGCCAGTCGCACCAACTGCGCCATTAGTGCCAGCAACTCCTGTGGGACCTGTTGGGCCTATACCTGAGCCAGTCGGGCCAACTAAACCGGTGGGTCCGGTAGGACCTGTGGGTCCAACACCTGATCCGGTAGGACCAGTGGCTCCTGTAGCTCCGGTCGTTCCAATGCCTGTTGGTCCTGTTGCTCCCATTATTCCAATTCCGGTAGGACCTGTTGGACCAACTGTTCCATTTGTTCCATTTGTTCCTGCTGCACCTGTTGGGCCGGTAGCCCCTGTTGCACCAGGAGTTCCTGATGCATTTGCGTACAAGGCAAAGGGAACACTTAATAATTCTGTTGTGCCCATTGCAACATAGTTCGTTCCTCCTGAAGCATCCATTTCAACTTTTAAATACTTGGAGCCTGTTGCCCAGTTGATGGCACTGAATGTTCCAAACTGAACTGAACCTTTTCCAAGTGCCAGCGTAAATAAGCCTAACTGGTTTGTATTGGCCATATGTGTTTCGGTATAGACAACCGTTCCGGAAGAACTGCCTTCGAGAATAGTTATTCTCAGTGAAATCAATTGCCCCGAAAGTATATTGCCTGAAGCATCTCGGGCAACAGCCTGGTAATTGAATGCCTGTGGAACCTGTGCGTTGAGCTGAAAGCTGATCATTAGTATCAGCATTAGCATCAAAAGTTTCAAATGGTTTTTCATGGGTTTGGAGGTTAGATTAATATACAAGGTTTATTTTCTTAATGGTTGGGGTAGTATTGGCATTATCAGTTCCCGTATTTATTTCCAGCATATATATTCCCTGGCTGAGATTGCTGATATCAAGACTGATTTTATTTATACCTGATGAGGCAGAAAAATTATTCGTTAATATTTCCTGGCCTACCAAATTGAATAATTTAATAGTGACAGGGTTTTCACTTGCCGAATTAAATTCAAGCGTGAATGTTCCGCTTGTTGGATTGGGATAGATTAAATAATCGTTCAGGGAAATTTCACTTTGCGGAATTCCAACCGACAGATCTTCGGGCTGCTGAAAACCTTGTGTGAGAATATTACCAGTGGAAGTGAATGTTTGCACCATTGTCATTTCAGCAACTGTAAATGAAAGCGATGCTGATGCAGAAGTGTAGTATCCACCGGCTGATGAAACAACGCATGGGCTCAGTGTTTGAGCACGACCGGAAAAAGAAAAAACTATTCCTGACATTAATAATAATATTTTGAATTTTGTTTTCATAGTGTATGAATTTTATAACATCAAAATTATAAGAGACGTTAGCTTTAAACAATCGTGATTCACCTCTTTTAACAGGTGAATCACGTGTTTAATTTTTGTGAAAATTTATTCCTTGATTATTTTTTTGCTGAGAATATTTTTTGCAGTTTGAATCTGTATGATGTATAATCCTGTTGGGAAAGATTTCAGGTTGACATTTGTTTTTGTATCATCAACATTGGTGCTCACGATTTCCTGTCCTGTTGAATTAAAAATTCGTATACCTGAAATTTTTTCATCAGAAGAAATTTCCACAACATCTTTAACGGGATTTGGAAATATAGCAAAGTTTATATCACTGTTTGCAATATCCTGATCTGACAAAGTCAAATCATTCATGTATCTTGCTACTAAAAAGTCTCCGTTAACGTCAGCATCTTTCACTCCCCCAAGCAGAATATTATTATCAGGCTGCAGCAAAACAGAATATGCAAAATTTCTTCCTGAACTAACAGTTGTTGTAACAATACCTCCTGTTCCAAAGCTTACATCTAATGATCCATCGCTATTGCATTTTGCCAGGTTAAACTGATCTGATCCGGGGCCATTGTTCGATCGGATGGCGATGAGAAATTTTCCATCGCTTTCCCTTGCTATTGAAGTAGCATAGCTTGCCAGGCCGTTAACCTGAAAATTTACTTTTCCATTTGTACCGAATGAATTGTCAAGTGAGCCATTGGTATTGTATCGTGCTAAAATTACATACATGCTCCCTGCTGCAACAATTTTACCATCGGGCTGAATAAGAATATCAAGCAATTCATTGTTTATATTATCAAAATCAGTTATTACTTTACCACCGATACCAAATGTATTATCCAACGAACCGTTTGTATTATATCTTATTAAAACAAAATCATCGTCGGTGCCATTATATGTATATCCACCGGCTACTAACTTGCCATCAGTTTGCAGTGCCAGTGTCCAGGCAAAATCTTCCCCTGTTCCAACAGAAGTGATGACAACTCCGTTTGTTCCAAAAGTTGAATCAAGATTTCCATTGGATTTATAACGCACCAACAAAATGTCAGATGCACTACCATAGTTTGTGCACCCGGCAATAATTATTTTTCCGTCAGGCTGAAGTGCAACAGCCGAGGCACGGCTATCGTTTCCAACAAGAGTAATGACTTTACCATTTACTCCAAAAGTGCTGTCAAGGTTCCCGTTTGTTTTGTAGCGCGCAATACCAATATTTATTACCCCAGCATATCCTACAAGACCTGCAGCTACAACTTTGCCATCAGGCTGAAGTGCCATGGAATAAGCCTGATCCACGCCTGAACTAAAATCAGTAAATACTTTCCCACCTGTTCCATAAGTGGCATCTAATGTTCCGTTTGAATTATACCTTGCAAGTGCAAAATTCCATCCGGAATTGTTTCCATCACCACCTAAAATTATTTTTCCATCTTGCTGAAGAACCATGGCTAAAGCTTCGTCGTAAATTCCGCCAAAATCAGTAGTGGCTGTACCGCCCGACCCAAAGGATGGATCAAGAGTTCCCTGACAGGTGCATGCAAAAGGAATCATGCAAATGATCGCTAAAATAATTTTGTTCTTCATAGCTTTATTTTTTTTATTTTATTTTCTGAATCGATTTTTTTTCTTAAGGAGTTTAATGCAAGTATGAATCAGATGATATAAACAAATGATTCACCAATATCAGGCCGGTGAATCATTTGCTATATAATCACTGATTTTTATTCCTTGATTATTTTTTTGCTGACAATATTATTTGCAGTTTGAATTTGGATGATGTATAAACCTGTTGGGAAAAGTTCCATACTGACATTTGTTTTTGTGTCGTCAACATTGGTATTCATGATTCCCTGACCTGTTGAATTGAAGATTTTTAGGTTTGAAATTTTTTCATCAGAAGAAATTTCAACAACATCTTTTACAGGGTTTGGAAAAGTTGTGATATTTACAGAAGAGCTGATTTCAGTGAGGCCTGAATAATCGTGCATTAAAATAACTGATTCGGACATATCGGAATGCACATTAACATAACCTGTAGATAGTACATAACCTGATTTGACTACATTATACCAGTAATTATCACTTTCAGCAACAGCAACATATTGAGTTGCACCATTTGCTGCAGTTGACTGATCGGAACCATTGAATGTAACAGTTGCATTTTGCACAGGATTTCCATATTCATCATTCACATTGAAAGTAACATTGTATGCTGCACCTAATAAGCCAAGAGATACAACAACAGGATCATTGCCGGGTTCATCAACGTAATTATAAATAGTGTAATAGCCTGCCATGCTCACTTCATAATATAAGTTGCCTGTTGCTACATCATGGAATATTGTGTTGCCAGAAGCATCGGTTGTTTGTGTAATTCCGTTAAAAGTCACGCTGGCACCACTAATGGGGTTTGTCTGATTATCATACACCCAGAAATTAATATCAAGACCAGTTGCTGCAGGAGCCAGATTTATTACAATAGGGTCGTTGCCAGGCTCACTGATATTCCCTGTAACAGAAGTATATCCTGCTTTGCTCACTTCATAATAAAGATTACCTGTAGGCACATCTGTAAAGGTTGCTGTTCCTGAAGCATCGGTGTATTGGGTTACTCCGTTAAATGTTACGGTTGCCCCGTCAATATAATTTGTTGACAAATCATACACGTAAAAATTAATTGTAAGCCCGCTTCCAACTGCCGTCATGTTAACTGTTACAGGACTTGTTCCGGGTTCGGTGACGTTTCCGCTTGCAGTAATATATCCTGCTTTGGTAACTTCATAAGTTATGCTGCCATCGGGAACACCTGTAAACTGAGTGTATCCGGAAGCATTTGTATATTGCGTAACACCATTGAAAGTAACACTTGCAGCATCAATAGGATTTGATGCATTATCGTACACATTAAAATCAATTGTATTGCCGCTGCTTGCTGCAGTCATAGTTACAACTACAGGATCGTTACCGGGTTCATTTACATAATCATCAACTGAAATGTATCCAGCTTTTGATATTGTGTAATGAATATTGCCCGCGGGAACTCCTGTAAAGGGTGTATATCCTGAAGCGTCCGTGGATTGAGTTACACCATTAAAGGTTACACTTGCACCGCTGATAGCATTAGATGTATTATCATAAACCATAACTCCAATAGTGTAATTAACAATAGTTGTAACAAGAGAAACATCAACGGTTGCATTTCCTGTAACATTGGTGCTCCCTGAAGCCGCATTATAACCAGCCATATTCACTGCATATGATTTGTTTCCTGTACTTATTCCATTAAATACTGCCTGTCCCGAAACATCTGTTGTTTTTGTGGACCCGTCAAATGTTACAGATGCCCCCTGAAGATCATTGCTGCTGTTATCTGTTACATGAAATGTAATATCATAAGTATTTGCTACTACCGGAGTCAATGTTACATTTAAGGTTTGACTTCCGTTTACGTTTATTGAACCAGATGCAGTATTGAATCCACTTTTGGAAATGGAATAAGCCTGGTTATTACCTACCGTAACGCCAAAGAAATCAGCCATTCCGGAACTGTTTGTTAACTGTGTCTGACCGTTAAAAGTTACCGAAGCATTCTGTACAGGTGCATTCGTATTGTCTTTAACATGAAAAGAAACTATATAACTAAGGGATGAAAGTGTAACCTGAACAGGATCATTTCCCGGCTCAATTACACTGCTGCTCGTAGGAACATACCCCGCTTTTGAAACAGAATAGGGATAAGTACCTGCGATAAAATTACTAAAAGTTGTATTTCCAGAAGCATTCGTGGTTTGAGTGTTACCATTAAAAGTAACTGAAGCACCATTGATTGGAGCAGAGGTATTGTCCTTGACATGGAATGTTGCGGAATATGTCTTTGCGTATTTTATAATAAATCCATCAGATCCAACGGCATAACCTAATGTGCCGGATTTCATGTGAACACACATATTGGTTCCAGAGCCTCCTCCGCTCTGGGTAGTCCAGTTTGCACCTCCATTAGTGGTCATCGCTAATGCCCCTGTTGTTCCAACTGTCCAGCCTTTTTGGGTATTTACAAAACTTAAACTAAATAAATTAAGCCCGGAAACACTATAGACTTCGCTATATGTAAGTCCTCCGTCTGTGGTTTTTTCTATCCCATCACCCATAGCAATATATCCGGTATTGGCGTCGAGGAACTGAATAGAGTTTACGTCAACATTGGCAAGTGTTACTGCCAAATGCGAGGTCCATGTGCTGCCACCATCAGTTGTTTTATATATTGCTTTACCCGAACCCGCAACCCAGCCTGTATTTGCATTCAGGAAATAGCATGTCCATAATACCCCACTGCTTATAGACACCGGACTCCATGTGGTACCACCATTGGTGGTTTTAAAAATTTTGCCTATGCTGGTTTGCCCGCCCACAGCATAACCTGTATTTACGTCAATAAAGGAGACAGCACAAAGATCCTCTGTTGTTCCTGATGTTTGCGCTGTCCAGCTGACACCGCCATTATTGGATTTGATTATTGTTCCATTGAATCCGACAGCATAACCTGTGTTGGCATCAGGAAAAGTAACAGCTGCTAATGTATTCGTTGTGTTAGAAACCCGCTGTGTCCATGTTGCACCGCCATCATCGGTTCTGAATACATTGCCGTTCAGTCCTACTGCAACTGCATGAAGACTGTCGATAGTATATACTCCATTAAACTGGTCGGTGGTTCCACTGTTCATTTGATGCCAGCCGTACTGTGCATTTACAAATGAAAAGCTTGTTAAAAGCATGACGAGAATTACAAGTGATTTTGAAATCGTTTTCATATAGTTTGATTTTAGTTTTGTATATGATAATTTACACTACAAAATTATTTTAACAACATACTTTGAACAATAGTGATTCACCCCTTTTGATGGGTGAATCACCTGTTTAATATTTATGAAAATTTATTCCTTGATTATTTTTTTGCTGACAATATTATTTGCAGTTTGAATCTGTATGATATATAATCCTGTTGGGAAAGATTTCAGGTTGACAATTGTTTTCGTATCATCAACATTGGTATTCATGATTTCCTGACCTGTTGAATTGAAGATTTTTAGGTTTGAAATTTTTTCATCAGAAGAAATTTCCACAACATCTTTTACAGGGTTTGGAAAAGTTGTGATATTTACAGAAGAGCTGATTTCAGTGAGGCCTGAATAATCGTGCATTAAAATAACTGATTCGGACATATCGGAATGCACATTAACATAACCTGTAGATAGTACATAACCTGATTTGACTACATTATACCAGTAATTATCACTTTCAGCAACAGCAACATATTGAGTTGCACCATTTGCTGCAGTTGACTGATCGGAACCATTGAATGTAACAGTTGCATTTTGCACAGGATTTCCATATTCATCATTCACATTGAAAGTAACATTGTATGCTGCACCTAATAAGCCAAGAGATACAACAACAGGATCATTGCCGGGTTCATCAACGTAATTATAAATAGTGTAATAGCCTGCCATGCTCACTTCATAATATAAGTTGCCTGTTGCTACATCATGGAATATTGTGTTGCCAGAAGCATCGGTTGTTTGTGTAATTCCGTTAAAAGTCACGCTGGCACCACTAATGGGGTTTGTCTGATTATCATACACCCAGAAATTAATATCAAGACCAGTTGCTGCAGGAGCCAGATTTATTACAATAGGGTCGTTGCCAGGCTCACTGATATTCCCTGTAACAGAAGTATATCCTGCTTTGCTCACTTCATAATAAAGATTACCTGTAGGCACATCTGTAAAGGTTGCTGTTCCTGAAGCATCGGTGTATTGGGTTACTCCGTTAAATGTTACGGTTGCCCCGTCAATATAATTTGTTGACAAATCATACACGTAAAAATTAATTGTAAGCCCGCTTCCAACTGCCGTCATGTTAACTGTTACAGGACTTGTTCCGGGTTCGGTGACGTTTCCGCTTGCAGTAATATATCCTGCTTTGGTAACTTCATAAGTTATGCTGCCATCGGGAACACCTGTAAACTGAGTGTATCCGGAAGCATTTGTATATTGCGTAACACCATTGAAAGTAACACTTGCAGCATCAATAGGATTTGATGCATTATCGTACACATTAAAATCAATTGTATTGCCGCTGCTTGCTGCAGTCATAGTTACAACTACAGGATCGTTACCGGGTTCATTTACATAATCATCAACTGAAATGTATCCAGCTTTTGATATTGTGTAATGAATATTGCCCGCGGGAACTCCTGTAAAGGGTGTATATCCTGAAGCGTCCGTGGATTGAGTTACACCATTAAAGGTTACACTTGCACCGCTGATAGCATTAGATGTATTATCATAAACCATAACTCCAATAGTGTATCCCGCAGGAGCAATTAGAAGAGCTGCATTTACAGATTGATTTGCATTAACATTTATGGAGCTATAAGTAGGGTTATATCCTGATTTATTAATTGCATAGGATTTGATTCCTGTAGCAACTCCATAGAAAACAGTTTGTCCTGAGGCATCGGTTATCTGCGAGCCACCATCAAACGTTACCGATGCTCCAGGCAGATCAAGACTAAGATCATCAACAACATGGAAGGTAATATCGAAAGTATTTGCTACAATAGGTGATAATGTTAAATTGATTGTGAGATTTTGGTTTACAATACACGACCCTGTAGTTGTGGTATATCCCGTTTTCGAAACTGAATATGAATAAGTATTTCCTGCAGGGACATTGCTAAAAGTCACCAGGCCATTGACATCAGTAGAATATATTTGGCTCGCTAAATTAACTGTAGCGTTTTGAAGTGGATAATTTGCATTGTCCTTTATATGAAAAACGACTGTGTAATCTTGTGAAGCAAGTTGCACCTGAACCGGGTCGTTGCCAGGTTCAGCAACGCTTCCTGTATACGTATTGTATCCTGCTTTGGAAACTGTGTAAGAATAAGTATTCGCTCCGGAATAATATAATGTTGCATTTCCTGAAGCGTTGGTAGTTTGTGTTGTTCCATTAAATGTAACGGAAGCGCCGCTTATTGGGACTGAATTATTGTCGGTAACATGGAAAGTAACACTTGATGCCTGTGTATATTTATAAATTTTACCATTACTACCTACAGCAAAACCAATAGTTGGGCTGTAAAAATGCACACTCTTCAAAGGGCTGGATGTAATATTTGACGTGGCCCATGTTGTACCTGCATTTGTAGTTCTTAATATTTGTCCATTCTCATTTGTTGCATAACCTGTATTGTTATCCACAAACCAAATTGAATTAACCTTGCTGGAAGATAAGGCAAGAACACTGTAAGTTAACCCACCGTCAATAGTTTTTTCAATGCTATTATCACTGGCTATGTAACCAATATTGGATGAGGTGAAATAAATGTCTTCTACCCAGTTATTACCCGTTGTTTGCAAACCATATGCTGCCCAGGAAGAGCCTGCATCTGAGGTTTTATAAACCATTTCATTATACCCAAGCCAGCCATTATTTGCATCTACAAAAAAAGCAGAAGTAAGTTCAATAGGAATAGCAGGATTTGGGTAAATAAATGTCCATGTTGATCCACCATTTATTGTTTTTTTAATGGTGCCAGCGCCACCCACAATCCAGCCAGTCTGATTGTAAAAAAACACAGAATATAAAGCCTGGGTGGTACCTGAATATATGCCACTCCAGGTATCACCCCCATCGTTGGATTCCTGTATGATGCCACTGCCACCTACCGCATAACCATGGGAAGAATTAACGAAATACACACTATAAAAATTTACAGTGGTGTTTGAAACCCTGGTTGCCCATGTCGCCCCGCCATCCTGGGTTCTTAAAATAGCACCGCCATTGCCCACGGCTACAGCATGCAAAGCGTCAATAGTGTAAACACTATTAAAATTAAAAGAAGAACCTGTGTTCTGATCAATCCAAACCTGAGCATTTGTGCAGGTGGCAGCAATTAAAAGTACTGCAATCAGGAAAAGTTTTTTCATTGTTTTCATAATTATCTATTTTAGTTTTTGATTGTTTGAATTTTATGAAACAAAATTAGATTGCAGCATATGCGCCGGCAATAGTGTTTCACGCAAATCAATATGTGATTCACCTGTTTTTTAATTTAAAAAATTGTATGCGGTAATGAGTTGATGGTTTATTGAAACCAGTAAGAAGAAAAATTATTTATCAATCGCTACTTCAAAATCAACAGATCTGTCAAGCTTATCGTTAAAGTATAATTCAACTTTGTATTTTCCGACAGGCCATATCCGCGGAAGAGAAAAATCAAAATAAAATAGTGTTGAATGATCAATAGTATTGTCTGCTTCACCAATTATTTGATTTATTGATCCGGCTGCATTTACAGCTATCCATTTCGCTTTCAGTTTTACAGTGTCAACAACACCAGTGGTAATAACAACAAAGTAAAAGGGGCCATCACTTTGATGATATACCGTTCCGACTTTTTCAAGTATCGGAAGACCTTCAGCATCATCAGCAACTTTCTTTGCCAGGTAAGTTTCTTTTACATGTGCTGTACTTAAATTAAATTTTAGTGACCATCCCATAGTTTTGTTTTTATTTAAAGGTTCATACAATTGCGAACTAGTAGCAAATTCAGCTGTAATAAATAATGCAATTAAAAACAATATTGCAATTAGCCATTGCCAGGTAATATATTTTTCCAGGTACTTCATTTTATTATAAAGCTACTGTCGTTTCAACAATCCTTCTAAATCAGGTATCAGAGCTGCCATAGCCTTAACCGCAAGAGAATAATTCCCTGCAAGGTTTCCTGAATCCATATCCGCGCAATGATAAACATATCCCGAAAAAATAATTGTGTCATTGTTCTTACAAACAATATTTTCGCCTGTGCCGCCGGTATATCCATCGTTGTCGGGCAACTTTTCATTTCTTACTTTTCCTTCATCAAGCAGCATAATTATTTTATTTAATTTTTCTGGGGATGATACAAAGTTTGTATCTGTAATAATTGTTTCATAACTGTTCACAACAATATACACACTGTCGCTCTTCACCGTTATCTTATAGCTTCTGTGAAAAGGAGGCGGAACAGATGCATCGCGAAATGAATATTCAACCTGGTCGATTCTGTTATTTTTGAAACTAAAATTTTCTTTCATTTTATTTTTGCGTTTACGAAATCCTGAAGTTGTTAAGCAGTCAGGAAATCGGATTAATCCTTTTTTTTTTCCAGTTTTTCAATTCTTTTTTCCATATCAGAATTACTGGTTTCAATTGTATTTATTTTTAGCTGTTGAGCTTCAATAAGTTTTTGTTGTTCTTTAATTGCTTCTATTAATATCGGTGTGATCTTTTCGTATGAAACTGTTTTGTATCCGTCCTTATCAGTGGTGACTAATTCAGGATATATTTTTTCAACTTCCTGCGCAATGACTCCGATTTGTTTTCCCCCAGGAAAATTTTTATCTTTAAATTTATCTGATTTCCAGTCGTAGTAAACACCGCGCATGTTGCAAACTTTTGATAGCGAGCTGTCGATTGTTACAATATTTTTTTTGTAGCGCACATCCGACCATGTGAAAGCACCCGCAGAAATTGAAGCCCCATTTGCCCATATAGTTCCGCCAACTTCTAATGTATATGTGGTAGGCATTCTGTTTATGCCAACTTTGTCTGAAGAAAAGTCACCACCAATCAAGGGTGTGGAGCTGTTCGAATTTTCAATATATAATTTATTTGAATAGGTTTCATTCATACCTGACTGGTAACCAATAAAAACATTGTTACCACCACTTGCATTTCTGCCGCTTTGATAACCTAGAAATGTATTGTTGTGGCCGCTGTCGGTATATCCCGATTCCGCTCCAACACATGTTGAATTATTTGTATTTGTTTGAAGTGCCCCGGCATGGTAACCTATATAGCAATTGCTATTTCCGGAGGTAATATAATACCCTGATTCAAAGCCTAAGGTTGTGTTATAATAAGCGGTAGTACCCTTCAATGCTGAATTGACGCCTATATAGGTGTTTCTGTATCCTGTTGTATTGTCTCTTCCGGCACGATATCCGATAGCAATGTTATACCTGCCGTTACTGCTGTTTGTAGGATTGGTATTGTAAAGGGACATATAACCTATGGCCATGTTGTTCACCTCCTCATCGCCCTGTCCCGACTGCTGAGTTAAAAGGGCATAAGGACCAATGGCCATGTTCGCGTTTGCGGAAATATTAGCGCGCCCGGCATAAAAGCCTTCGAAGAAATTTTCTTTTCCGGTTGTATTGTTTTCCCCGGCGCTGTTACCACAAAAATGATTGTTGATTCCTGATGTGTTTTTATATCCTGCAAACGATCCTTCAAAATGGTTATAGTTTCCATCGGTGTTACTGTACCCTGCATAATATCCAACAAAATGATTGAAATTCTTAGTGGTATTGTTGTACCCGGCCTCGTATCCGCAAAAAAAGTTACCAATACCAGTAGTATTGTTGTTACCGGCTTGAAAACCTTCGAAAAAATTCTGATACCCTTCGGTATTGCTCATTCCGGCTTCAAATCCGCTGAAATAATTTTCATAACCAATTGTGTTGTCAATACCTGCCTTAAAGCCAAAGGCTGTATTAAAACGCCCATTGGTGCCGTTGGTAGGATTGGTGCTGGCAAGTGCAAAACAGCCAATGGCCGTATTTTCAACATCCTCATTGCCCTGTCCTGTTTGCTGGCTGCCCAGCGCATTGTATCCAAGTGCAAAATTAAAGTTGGAGGAGATGTTCTGGTATCCGGTATTTTCACCCAAAAAGTAATTTTTGCTCCCCGTTGTATTCGCCTGGCCGCAGCCATTGCCGATAAAAATGTTCTGGTTACCTGTTGTATTATTCATACCTGCAAAATATCCAACGAAATAATTTCCAACGCCGTGGGTATTGTAATAGCCTGTTTTCGGGCCAATAAAAATATTGTTATACCCATCGGAATTGGTATAACCTGACAGATATCCTATGAATGTATTGGTACGTCCATTCAGATCATCATTGGCACCGGCGCTTTCGCCTATGAATACTGATCTCCCGGTATTCAGAAACTCGAGCTGCCCTTTGGTAGTAAGCCGGCTGTGAATAATATTGTTTGTGCGAAAGTCTAAGGACTGATTGTCGGTAGTGCCGATAAAGTCAGTACCGTTCAGGGTTCCTGCATTCCCAACTACATCCCATCCCGACTTACCTGTCATCAACATTTTCCAGTTGGGTGTTGTGGTGGTACTTGAATTAAAATAAAAACCGGGTGTGTTGTCCGTCTGATATATCAACAGGCCTTCTGCAGCTGTTGAGAAACTCATGTTGTTACGTTGTGTTATAGTGAGTCGCGGAATCAGGATTCCACTTTTGTCGGAACGAATCTCCAGCATGGCATTATCATTTGGCGTAAATGCTGTAGGGCCAATGCCTACATTCTGAGATGTGGAATTCAGGTAGCAAAATAAAGCTCCGACAATTATTACACAATTTATTTTTCTGTGAATTTTCATAATGCGAATCCTTTTAATAGTTCATGGATTTAATTTCAATTTTATTGTATGTTGTAATTGTTCCTTCCCTTGGACTTTGTATAATTGTTTCAACAATAAACATCCCTTCATTTAATCCGTTTAATTCTATTTTAAAATTATTGGATCCGGTTTGAATAGCGTAATTATTTTTATACACTTCATATCCTGAAAGGCCATATATTCTTATGTTCAGCTTGCCTTGCCAATCGGAATAATAATCAATCTGCATTTTTCTGTTATTTGAATCCGAACTTATCTGAATTCTTTTGCCCGTGCAACTGTCAAAAACTTTGATGTTTTTTTTCGCACTTGAACAAACTGCTTCTTCCGAATTTTTTCGAAAAAGCGACATTACAGCGTTCATCGTTTTAAAGTTTTAATGAATATTTATTTTTGTAATATTATTTTTTTTGTAACGGTTGTATAATCATCTGTTAGAACAATCATGTAGATTGCATTACCAGCAGCATTAGTTGTGAAGGAAACATGATTTAATCCAGATAACTGCTCACCCTTTGCTTCGCTGATTAGTTTGCCAGTGATGTCATACATTTGCAATGAATACTTTTCATTATGTTTTCCTGTAAAATCAACCGAAATAGTTCCTGAAGAATTCTGAAAAATATTTGTAAATGATAAATCTTCTTGTTCATCACATTGAACAGTTACTGTATTGAAATATTTTGTTGTACCATCAAAATCAGTTTCAGATAACCTGTAATAATTTTCATCTTCGATTTTGTGAGAATCAATAAAACTGTAATTCTTTTCTTCATTGCTATTGCCTGCTGAGGTGATTATGCCTATTGTTTTCCAGGCTAGCATATCGGATGATTTTTCAATGGTAAAAAAATCACTATTAATTTCTGAAGTTGTAGTCCATGATAATTTCACATCATTGCCATCGCATTTGGCATCAAAATTTGTTAATTCAACAGGCAGGGGAGAGTTCTTATTAACAAGAACCCATGCCGCATTGTAATTGACTCCGGTAATATTATTCACTGCATTGTTTCCTGGATCGGCAATACCTTTTTGTTGGGAATCCCATGCCGAGCCATTCCAGAACTGTGCAGTAAAATCACTTTCAGATAAACTATTTAAATCATTTGCAACACCATCAGCATCGTAGTTTAGCGACAATGTTAATGATGGATTTGTATTGTAATTAAGAAAACAAACAAGCCAGAATCTATCAGCAAGGTTTGCTGAATTGTCAACGCCAGCTGGATTATTTACATTATTCACAATTGGGAAAAATGCGTTGCTGTTGCTTGGGAATGGTTGGCTATTTTCAGAAGTGTGATAAGTTGAAACAATTATGGTGCCATCAGAAGTTGACGATGTACCACCTGTTGTTTTTTGAAACTGAACAGGGATATAATCACCGTCAAATGTGCCAAAAGGAATACTATA
>Ga0224524_1000341_pt1 | contig 19706 bp, 14 predicted proteins | sample CFST75metaG_FD_179895 | JGI IMG/M metagenome (GOLD analysis project Ga0224524, IMG submission 179895) | Peat soil microbial communities from Stordalen Mire, Sweden - C.F.S.T75 | ecosystem: Environmental > Terrestrial > Soil > Wetlands > Peat | place: Sweden: Norrbotten County, Stordalen Mire... | reverse complement strand
GGTTTATATGAATTCTGATGTGCATGATGTGCATGTTGCATACATATCCCATATTTCTCATATAACATCCTTCTCGCTGGCTCTGAGCGTATTGGAGAAGGAAAAGGAGGAAGAGAATATTCTGGCACTTGCTGGAGGCGGCTTCGAAAGTACAGTGAGGCTCGCAAAGAGCAACGGGGATACATGGGCTCCTATCTTTACGGAAAACTCTGAATATATTATCGAAGTGATCGATACTTATATTGAAAAGATGAATACTTTTAGAAAGTTGATTTCGGAGAAAGATACTTCTGGGCTGAAATCACTGATGGAAGAAGCGAACAAGATCAGGAAAATATTAAATTAAATATCTTAAATATTTATGGTTTTAGAGTTTGATAACTCCCTTCTAAGGGATTGGGACGTGTACAAAGAGAGGCCTTTCCTGATTTCAGGACCTTGCAGTGCGGAGACGGAAGATCAGGTGCTGGAGACAGCCAGGGAGCTGGCCGCGCTAAACCGGATAAGCATTTTCCGTGCCGGCATCTGGAAACCGAGAACACGGCCAAATACTTTCGAAGGGGTAGGCATTCCGGGACTGAAATGGCTCAGAACAGTGAAAAAAGAGACCGGCCTTCCGGTTGCTACCGAAGTTGCGAATGAGAAGCATGTTTATGAAGCTTTGAAATATGGGATCGACATGCTGTGGATCGGTGCCAGGACATCTGTTAATCCTTTCACGGTTCAGGAGATAGCTGATGCGCTTAAAGGAGTGGATGTAATGGTATTCGTCAAGAATCCCATTAACCCTGATATTGAATTATGGATGGGTGCAATTGAAAGAGTTGCGAAGGCAGGCATAAAGAGGCTGGGCGCCATTCACCGCGGGTTCTCCTCCTACGAGAAAACAACATACCGGAACCAACCGAACTGGCAGATACCTATCGAGCTGCGACGCAGGATACCGGATCTTCCTATTATCTGTGACCCGAGCCACATAGCCGGTTCAAGGGAATACCTCCACGAAATCTCGCAGAAGGCAATGGACCTGAGCTTTGACGGTTTAATGATCGAATCGCATATCAATCCCGACAAAGCCCTGAGTGATGCTTCACAGCAGCTTACACCCAACGATCTGAAAGAGCTGTTGAGCAGGCTTATTCTTCGTAATGCCTCGACCACCGACCCTAAGTTACTTGATGTTCTCGGTGAATTGCGTCAGCAAATTGATGTTTATGATGACCATCTAATTGACCTTATGGAACAGAGAATGAAAGTATCGGAAACCATCGGGCTCTATAAAAAAGAAAATAATATTACTATCTTACAGACCGTTCGCTGGGACGAGGTAGTGAAGAAAGCGATGAAGAAAGGCCTGGCAAAAGGTCTGAGTGCCGAGCTTATTGATAGTGTTTTCAAGGCTCTGCACCAGGAATCTATTAACTGCCAGATGAAAGTGATGAATAAGGGAATCGAGAATCATAACCATACTGACAACAAATAAAACATCAGCCAATGGAAAGAATAATAGTACCTTCAAAGTTAAAGGGTGAAGTTAAGGCTCCGGCATCAAAAAGTATGACTCAGCGGGCTATTGCTGCCGCATTGCTGGCCCATGGCGAAAGTACTATTATTAACCCTTCGTATTGCGATGACTCGCTGGCTGCAATGAGTATCGCTGTAGGGCTTGGCGCAAAAGTGGAGCCGGACACCAATAAGATGAAGATCACCGGTTCATCAGTGCTGAAGGAGAAAAAGCTTAACTGTGGTGAATCAGGCCTTGCGATACGCATGTTCTCACCGGTGGCTGCCCTCTATAAAACTGAACTGACAATTACGGGAACCGGATCGCTTAAGAAAAGGCCTATGTCAATGATCGAGGAGGCCCTGAAACAATTCGGCGTTAAATGTGAAACAGAAAAGGGATTCCTTCCGCTCACAATAAAAGGTCCGCTTAAAGGAGGTATCTGTGAAATTGACGGCTCCACAGGATCGCAGATTCTGACAGGCCTCCTGATGGCTCTCCCTGTTGCAATGAAAGATTCAATTGTAAAAGTCAATAACCTGAAAAGCAAACCATACATTGACATGACCTTACAGGTGCTGGAAAGGTTTGGAATTAAGATTAAGAATGATAACTACAATCAATTCGATATTCCGGGGAAGCAAAAATTTACTCCCTGCAGCTTCGAAGTTGAAAGCGACTGGAGCGGTGGTGCATTCCTTCTTGTCGCCGGAGCTATTAATGGTAACATTACAGTTCTCGGATTGCATCCCGACAGCAGGCAAAGCGATAAGGCGATCCTTTCCGCTCTAGACAGAGCAGGTGCCAGGATGAGTATTGAGGAGAATTCTATTGAAATAGGGAAATCATCGTTGAAATCTTTCGAATTTGATGCGACCGAAGCACCCGATCTCTTCCCTCCTCTTGCTGCACTTGCAGCATATTGCAAGGGTATTTCGGGTATAAAGGGAGTTTCAAGACTTATTCATAAGGAAAGCAACCGCGCAGCCACGCTTGTCGAGGAGTTCGGTAAGCTGAATATAAAAGTCGAGATCAGCGGAGATTATATGCTTGTTACCGGTGGTGAGGTTAATGGTGCGCATCTGTCTTCCCATGACGATCACCGTATCGCCATGGCTGCAGCTGTTGCAGGACTGGGAGCGACGGGCAAAGTATCTATTAAAGACTCACAGTGTATTTCAAAATCGTATCCCGGATTCTTTGATGATCTGAGGAAAATCGGAGCATCGGTTTATGAATGACATAAAAACGAACCGATCAGTTAATATTTTTATTTAAAATTAATTTAAATAGTAAATATTTTATATTTTTTTGCCCTTAAACGAAATTTTTATATAGTTTTGCATACATGATAACAATGAGGATATATGATTGGTCTTGGCGCAGCTTATCAATTAATGCTGTGTAACAGGCCGTTTTATAACCTATAAAGGATACCATTTATATTCAGGCACGCTGTTCACAGCGTGCTTTTTTATTTTAAAAAATTCAATCAAATATTTAATAATTAAAATTATGAAAAAGTCAAGCAGAATTCTTTTAACCGAAAAAGAGATGCCAAGGCAATGGTATAATATTGTGGCCGATATGCCAAATAAACCGCTGCCTCCTCTTCATCCTTTAACACGGCAGCCGATAGGTCCTGAAGCGCTTGCAGCAGTATTTCCTATGGAGCTTATTAAGCAGGAAGTATCAACTGAACGGTTCATAGATATACCGGAAGAGGTCGTTGACCTTTACCTGACCTATCGCCCATCTCCACTCTTCAGAGCAGTAAACCTTGAAAAAGCATTGGGCACAAAAAGCAAGATTTACTATAAATATGAAGGTGGAAACTACTCAGGTTCACATAAAGCCAATACTGCGATTGCCCAGGCATATTACAATAAAAAGGAGGGTATCAAAAGGATCACTACAGAAACCGGTGCCGGCCAATGGGGAAGTGCAATGAGCTTTGCCTGCCATCACTTCGGACTGGAGCTGCTGGTCTTCATGGTGAAGGTCAGCTATAACCAGAAGCCTGGACGCAAGCTTTTAATGAACACGTACAATGCCAAAGTTATCCCCTCACCCAGCACCATGACAGCAGCCGGCAGAAAAATCCTTGAACAGGACCCGAATTCACCCGGAAGCCTGGGGATAGCAATCTCTGAGGCTATGGAAATAGCTTCTCAGGATCCGTATACTAAATATTCCCTCGGCAGTGTTCTGAACCATGTAATCCTCCACCAAACCATCATAGGACAGGAAGCATTGCTTCAGATGGAAAAAGCCGGTGATTATCCTGATGTTGTGATCGGCTGTTTCGGCGGCGGTTCAAACTTCTCCGGAATTGCTTTTCCCTTTATCCGTGAAAACATCACAAAAGGCAAAAAAACCAGGTTCCTGGCTGTCGAACCTTCATCATGCCCGAAACTTACAAAAGGTAAATTCATGTACGATTTCGGCGATTCTGCAGGGATGACACCTCTCCTTCCCATGTACACTCTGGGCCATAATTTTATGCCCGATAAGATACATGCTGGCGGCTTACGCTATCATGGCGCAGGAGTGCTTGTAAGCCAGCTTCTCAAAGACGGGTTCGTTGAGGCTAAGGCAAAAATGCAGAGGGAATGTTTTGAAGCAGGCGTGCTTTTTGCTAGAAGTGAAGGCATCCTTCCCGCTCCGGAATCAAATTATGCCATTGCCGGTGCACTTGACGAGGCCAGAAAAGCAGATATTGAAGGAGTCACAAGGACAATACTCTTTAACCTTAGTGGTCATGGTCATTTCGACATTTCTGCTTATGAGAAGTATTTCGAGAACAACCTTCCGGATCACGAGCTCACAGATTCTGAACTCAAGGAGTCACTTTCGAAAGTAGATTTCCCTGATTAATTACCTGTACTCAATCCCCGGTCCCCCCTCTGCTTATGCAAAGAGGGGGACCGCAGTGAGTACATTTATTGATATAATTTCGAGAACTCCCGGAATATCTTCGCAGCTCCTTCAGGTGTCAGTTCTGATCCGGACTGGACATAAAATCTATGCCTGAGTGTCATTGACTGGCCTTCCTGAAGTGGGTATGTCACCTTTTCCTGTTTCGGGTCGTATGAATTCTGCCCAAGATTATTCACCGAGAATAATCCATAGCCCCTGGCATGCGAATATGCAGGGAAACCGGTGTTCTTCGGATTGTCAAATATTGCAAAAGAGATTGGAACATTGTCTTTTGTTCCTGAAAGGATTACCCACTCGTTCCTTGTTCCCCAGACCTTATCGCCCTTCATTCCGTTGCTGGAGGTATACATTCCGGTAACTCCGGTACTATCCGTTGCCTTGACAGTTGTGGGATTACCCTTGTCGTCCGTAAAAATAAGGGATTCATTCGATGGCATTTCAAAAGCCCGGTCGACTCTGATTGCAAACATCCCTTCTTTGTTGTCATTAAAGGTAACAGGACCATTTATTGCAGTCAGAGTGGAGATGTGGTCTATAGTACGGGAATCTTTACTTGCCGTAAAAATGTACTTTGTATCCTCCATAAGAAGGGCGTTCCCCTTGTTATCGTCCCAGTTCGAGACAATCTCCAGAATAGCTTTCTTTCCGCTTTTTACCTGTTTAATGTTCTTTACAACAATATGTCCATATTCATCTTTCCGGTTTGCAGGAATTGCTGATGAATTGTTCCAGAAATCGAGGCCGTTTACATTCCCATAATTGAACCATATGCCTATATGATGAGGATGGTCAATCCGTTCTCCTTTTCTTGGTTCAATAGGAAATCCTCTGGTTATTACTGATCCGTTCGGAGCATATACAGGGTAGAGAAAAGGTTTTTCTATATTGTCCGGATACTGGTATGATGTAAATAATTTCCCATCAACAATTACATCGACCTTATGCTTTTCATCATCCCTGACAAGTTGGATTTCTGACGATTGTGCATTCATGGTTGAGCCAGCCAGAAGGATCAATGCTGAAATTGCAATGGACAATATTGCTTTTTTCATATTATTAAATAGAATCAATTTTAATACTGGAATACTTTACCTCCTGCCAGAACCTCCTGGTTTTTTTCATCAAACGAGGCCTTTTCGCCTGTTCTCAATGCTGCAGTACACATAATAGTAGCAATTGAGTGATTATAGCCTGCCACTACATCAGCATGAGGTTTAGTGCGGTTGCGGACGCATTCCATCCAGTTTCTTACATGGGCAGTCGTCATTGGGTCGCCACCGGTATTTGCACCAGTTTCAATTTTCATTGACGGAAGTTCAAAAGGCTCAATGAAATTAGCCTTCATATTCATTGGCTTTGCATCTTCAGCTGTAAGTCCACCATCAGGAGTAATTTTATTCGTATCGAGGTTGAGCATACCACCGTTTGAATAGTAGAGCTCCTTGGTACCACCAGCAGAGTTTGTGAATCTTGATGTGTAAACGACCTGGAAGTTAAGATCGGGATTTTTTGGATCACCATAATCCATAACTGCCGTCATAGTGTCATAATTCGATCTTCCATCCTTCCAGAGATAAATGCCTCCGTTGGCTGCAACGCTATTAGGATGAGAGAGATCAGTAAACCAGTGGACAGTATCGATCTGATGAGCCATCCATTGTCCGGGAATACCTGATGAATATGGCCAGAATAGTCTGAATTCAAGGTATTTCCTCGGATCAAATGCAACTAATGGACGGTTAAGCTGATATCTCTTCCAATCAGTATCTGCTTCTTTCAGGGTAGGAACAACATCAGGTCTTCTCCATCTGCCAGGCTGATTGACATTCCATGACATTTCGACCATGACTATCTTTCCGAATTTCCCGGATCTCAGGTATTCATTGGCTGCAATATAGTTTGGAGCACTGCGGCGCTGTGAACCAATCTGAACAATTTTTCCGGATTCTTCAACTGCCTTCCGTGTATAACGTGCATCAGCCATTGTCTCTGCAAAAGGTTTTTCACAATAAACATCACGTCCTGCTTTTACAGCATCAGCAGCAATGAGAGCATGTGAAAAATCAGGAGTGCTGACAAATACTGCATCGGTATCCTTGCCTTCCCAGAGTTCATCATTATTGCGTGCCAGCCTCAGGTTTGAACCTTTATCTTTATAAAACTTCGCTGCTGCTTCACGTCTCAGACTCCATAAGTCGGAAACGGCTGTAAATTCAAAATTCAATTCCCTGGCCAGACTGAGGAAAGCCGGAGATAAAGCTCCCCTGAAACGATCAGAATAACCTACTATTCCTACCCTGATTCTGTCGTTTGCACCAGGAATCTTTGAATAACTCCTTGCATTGAAAGCTGTTGCCATTCCTTTTGCGCCCAGCGTCAGTCCTGCTGCGCCAAGTGCCGTTTTCTGAACAAATTCTCTCCGGGTTGCCATAGTTCTATAAGTTAATGTACTAATTATTTATTAATGTATTTAACCCTCATCCCAACTAAAGGAGGGCTAATTAATTGCACTGAATTCATTTTTCAAAGTTCATATGCCTGAATTCTGCAAGACGGTTAGCCTCCTTGCGGAATTTTCTTTTCAGGTCTCCTGTTTTATCTGCCGCAAAAACGCGGCTCAGTCCATAGCAGGCGTAGGCAGAATATTCATTCCCGAAATCACTGAATGGAACCAGAGCATTTAGTCCTTCCCTGTAGTACTCTGAAGCTGCCGACATGTCCCTGTACTTTTTTTCCTTCAGGATTCCGTTAAAAACTATAACCTGTGCCCTGAAGAATGCATTATTCATCCTTCTCCCGGTCGATAAGATAAGTTTTTCAGCCTCATCATATTGTTTTACAAACAGCAGAAATTTAATATAATTTGCCAGATAACTGGAATTGCCGGGATATTTTTCATAAAGCAGCCTGCTATATGTCAGGGATTTTTCATAATCATACTCATATCCGGAATAGATCCATGACAGGATGGAGCCTGCCTCAGCATCAAGAACAATACCCTCATTGGATGCTTTCTGAAGCTCTGCAAGTCCCTTGTTTGCATCTCCGGGTGGAAAAAGTAAGGCAAAAGCCTTGTATACAGGGTGCATCGCAGGGTACTTCTCCCTGTAATAATTATAGAGGCCTGTGAAAAAGCGGAAATCAGGATATACTGATATATAGTCGAATGATTCCCTCAGTAAATGATAAGTTCCTGCAGCCATAGGAATGACTTCACTGCTCAGGTCGTTATCGGAATAAAAAACCAGCAGCAAACCCCTTGCACATAAATCGGCCAGCAGGTACTCTGCCTCATCATCGGGTTTGGGACTGTTTTTTTCGGAAATTGAAATGCTCAGCTTCAGTTCACTCTCATATGAATCGCGCTCCGGGGATGATGGCAGGAGAGGGAAATTCTTCCAGTAAATTATCATTCCACTGATCAATGGAGGAACCGGAGAATCAGGAAAGGCGGCCCCGATCTGGTTGCATATTTCTTCAGCCTCACTGAACTGATAGTTATAAATATGTCCCATACACTCTTTTGTCTGCCGTACCCACAATGTATCGCGAAGCACCTGCGTATATGCAGAGTAATTTATGATAAACAGAAAAGTAACCACTAAACCAAAGGATGCTGTTTTATTTCGGTTATAGCTCTTTAAGATTAATATGAATGACTTATTCATAGTACATTTTCTGGAAAATACGCTGCCAGGATGAAGATACAAATAAAATTTAAGTTTGGTAAATCAGAATAAAAACACAAACTGTAAAAACAACTCTTCAATATCCCAGAATAAGGCAGGTATCGCATCTGCTCTGCATTACATCTGAGTCCATGGTTCTCGCCTGAAAAGGATGCAGTTCGCAAAAAACTTATCTGCTTCTTTCATAGTCTGATAAATATTTGATATTTTACCCGATATTTATCAAGATAAGCTTAATATGGAAAACGAAACAAAATCTCCTTCAAAAAGGCTTTACTCGCTTGATGCCCTTCGCGGTTTCGATATGTTCTGGATAATGGGTGGTGAAGGCATCTTCATTTCACTCGCGACTATTACTGGCTGGCCTTTTCTTCAGTGGTGGACAGGGCAGCTCGATCATGTGCCATGGCACGGATTCCATTTTTACGATATGATCTTCCCTCTCTTCCTTTTTATTGCCGGAATCTCATTCCCCTTTTCACTTGCAAAAAGAATTGAAAAGAACGGTAGCAGAGCATCGATATATAAGCATGTCATATTCCGGGGACTGATACTGGTGCTTCTTGGGATACTATATAATAATGCAGTGAACTTACGGCTGGGAGAGCTTCGTTACGGAAGTGTGCTTGGCAGGATTGGTCTTGCCTGGATGTTTGGTGCGCTTATTTTTATGAATACAAAAAGAAATACAAGAATAATCTGGTTATGTGCACTTCTTATCGGGTACTGGCTTCTGCTCCTTATCTTCCCGGCTCACCACTTTGGCGCGGCAGATATCTACTCGAGAGAGGGTAATCTTACAAGCTACATCGACAGGCTGCTGATGCCTGGCAAGCTATATCTCGGAGATCACGATCCTGAAGGATTGCTAAGCACTATCCCCGCTATCGGAACCGCTCTTCTTGGGATGTTCACCGGCGAATTCCTGTTGTCTGATTACCTGAAGGATAAACCTTTGAAGAGAGTGCTCTTTATGGTCATAGCTGCCATCCTCCTGATGGTTATCGGGAAGGTCTGGAATATCTTCTTTCCTATCAATAAGAATCTGTGGACCAGCTCATTTGTATGCTTTGTCGGTGGACTGAGCCTTATTCTTTTCTCTCTATTCTACCTGATAATCGATGTGTGGAATTACCGGAAATGGGCTTTCTTCTTTGTTGTTATCGGAATGAACCCCATTACCATTTATATGGCAGAAAGAATCATAAACTTAAGGTCTGCAACAAAGTTCTTCTTTGGAGGAGTTGAGTCATTTCTCCCAGAGAACTGGGCATCGCTTGTAGATGCTATCGGCGTTGTCACTATTGCCTGGCTATTCCTCTATTTCCTTTACAAAAAGAAAATATTTTTAAAAGTGTAAAAAATACACTTATTAACAATATCTCACTTACTCACCAAACCTGAAGTACAAGGTACCTCGTAAAGTCTCTCCATTAAACACATTCTTCTGACTCTGTGGTCCTTCTGCATCAGCTTTTGTGAACTTCGTACCTATCGGGCTTATCGCATGAAGGAATGATATGTTACCATCAGGGAAAGGAGGGTTCAATTCTCCGCTGACGCCTGTTTTTGAGTACCTAGCCTCTCCCGGAGTATAGAGATGCAGGAAGAGGTCTTTTGTTGCAGAGACGACCGTAAATGGCACCTCACTTGTCTGGAGTTCTACTGCATACAGGTTTGAATAATAACCCTTGAACTCAGGATAATCCCAGCTTTCACCGGTAATGGTATTATTGTATTTCTTATCAAAGATACCGAACTCTGGTCCCTTCAGCCTGTTCTTCCATACATGGTATGGTCCGTTTGCCATCAGCTTTGCTCCTATTACCAGGTTTTCAGGATATGAGAAAGTGATTCCGGCATAATCAAATGTACCAGTCAGTGTGTAGTCGAAATCAAGCTTCATCCATCCACCAGGCATCATTGTCCAGTTTGCATGACATCCGTTTCCGAAGAATTCCTCAACAACATAATTATCACCTTTGCTGTAGTTTTTCATTGAAATGAATTGTGCCGTGAAGCCTGTAAACCTTGGTCCATTGCTGAATGATAATAGTTTACTATTGCTTTTAATTCCTGTTATCAATCCTGATTTTTTGCTGAATGTAACCTCTTTACCGCCGGACGAAAGTACCAGCAGGGTATCGTGTTCAACTGCAGTAACCTTATCGTTCCCGGGAAGAATATTTCTTGAAATGAAGTCTGCAGGATCAGTAATGTTCCACGACCATGTATTTATCAGCTTTCCATACTGGTCAACAGCAGTCAGGTAGAGAACATCGTAGCTTTTCCAGTCTGCCGGCAGATCTGCAGTAAGCTGACCGCTTGCCCCTGGTACAATATCGGGAGAGCTGATCGTTCCTGATTTTTTTATCTCCTGGAATGACGGGAAAGATTTATCATACTTTACCAGATCCCATGAATATTTACAACTGCTGAGATTAGTGTATAAATAGTAGTTCTTAATTTCAAATTTCCCATTGAAATCTGCATTCATTGAGACAGGTTTGAACTGAACAGGCGACCATATTTCCCTGATGGTATAAAAACTGCCCTCCTTCTCATGATAGGGACCAAGTATTCCGTCAGGGGCATGATTCCCGTCAGTGTCAATCGAATCATTTTTGTCTTTCCGTTCAACACCTTCATCGGCAAAGACCCAGAAGAAGGCTCCTGCAGATAATGGTTTGGAGAGCATCAGGTTCCATTCGTCTTCAAGGCCGGCTCCATGACCTCCGTCATACAGTCCATGAAGAAATTCAGTTGGAAAGAATATTTCCTTCCCGTTATTCAGGGCATTCTCAACATATTTGTATCCCGGATAATGCTTTGTATTCGTTCCGTTTATTATTGACCAGGGCTCGATAACTGTTCTTTTCTGAGGGTCATATAGGGCATAATCGCCCCTGACATCCTTATTGAATCCGCCTTCATTTCCATTATCCCATAAAACAATTGAAGGATGATTTACATCACGCTCAACCATCTCCTTAACAAGACGTTTTGCAGTTGGAGTATCATAAAATTTCTGCCATCCCGCCAGCTCATCAAGGACAAATATTCCCATTGAGTCGCATATGTCAAGGAAATACTGATCGGGAGGATAGTGGCTCATCCTTACAGCGTTCATGTTCATATCCTTCATGAGTTTGATATCATCAATAGCAAGATGCTTGCTGCTCGTCCTTCCCGATGAGGGCCAGAATGTATGCCTGCAGACACCCTTAAACATTATCTTTTTACCATTTACATAAATTCCGTCTCTTTCCTTCAGCTCGACAGTTCTGAACCCGAATTTCTGAGTCAGCTGATGAACCTGTTTTTTGCCAGCATTTATTGAAACAAGTACCTGATACATGTTTGGAAATTCCGGGTTCCATGTCAAAGGGTTTGAAAATGAACCTTTAATAGTCGTTTTGCCTGAAGCATCGACCGCCATGGATATGGGTTTTCCAATAGGCTTTCCATCAGTAGTCTGAACCTGGGCAATAACATTCCCGGCCTTCCCGGCACCTGCTGTAAAAACATCCATGTTAAAAGTGCCGTCTGCCTTTGCATCTATTGCAAGACGGTCAATGAACTGAACCGGAACTGCCTCCATGTAAACCGGACGGAATATTCCGCCGAAGACCCAGAAGTCGGAAATCCTTTCGGCCCTGTTGACACTCTCGTTCGCTGATTCTTTGCTGACGGTCACCTCAAGAGTATTGTTCCCCTTGAAATTAAGAAGTTCAGAGATGTCGTATTTGAACCTGTAAAACGCCCCCTGGTGAACGGGGCCGGCAGATTTGCCATTGATTTTAACGTCGGTATCGGTCATGGAGCCTTCGAATACAATGAAAACTTTTTTCTTCTCCCATTTTACCGGAACAGTAAAATTATATTTATAGAGACCTTTCTCATTTGCAATCATGTCGGTCTTGCCATAATGATAAGCTCCGTACCCCTGAAGCTCCCAGTTTGAGGGAACGGCAATCTTGCTCCAGACTCCGCTGTTGCGCCCGCTTGTGCAGAAAAAATCCCATTGTACAGTATGGTCCTTATCGGTACCCGACAGGTAGACTATCTCGGTTTTCTGTGAGTAAGCGCTAAGAAAACTAAAAATGACTGTTGTGAGCAGGAATATTCTTTTCATTATGGTTATGTAATAAACAGATGCAAATTTGCAAAAAGAATCCAATTACCCTGAGTTGAAATGTTAAATAAGTTTAATGATAATTATTTTGCTGATATTCTATACATTACAAACACTTTTTGATTGTGCGATACCAATTGACCATTGCAAAGAAAATAATATATTTGTTTTTCATATTCAATCATAAATCATGAGATTGTCACGAACCCTTTTAATCATTCCGGGACTAATAATATTATCATTGAGATATTTCTCACAGGCTGACAGCACTTTTAAAATATTCCAGTTCCCGGCAGACAAGATTCCGCGGATAGATGGAAACCCTGACGATCGGTACAACAAGCTGACATTTGAATAAGGCCATAACGACCAGAAAGAAAAGGGACCGGATGACAGGTCAGTTTAAAAGAAAATAAATATATAAATCGATGAAAAAACTTCTGATTCTGATTCTTTTCTTTTCGCAGGCAATATCCGCCCAACAGTTATCCTGGCCTGAGATTACACGCAATGCAAGGCCATGGACACGCTGGTGGTGGCCTGGCAGCATTGTCTCCCAATCCGACCTCACAGCTGCAATGCAAAAGTACAAGGATGCAGGTCTTGGCGGGCTTGAGCTGACAGTCATTTATGGAGTTAAAGGTGAAGAGGATAAATTCATCGACTACCTGTCTCCCAAATGGATGGATATGTTCACTTATACCCTGAAAGAGGGAGAAAGGCTCGGAATCGATATTGACCTTGCCAACTCATCGGGATGGCCGTTTGGAGGAAAATGGGTGGACCCTGCCGATGCATGCAGGAATATCAATTATAAAACCTATTCTCTCAAGGGTGGAGAAAAGCTTAATGAAAAAATTGAGTTCATCCAGGCACCTCTAATAAGGGCTGAAGGACAAAAGCCTGAGATCTCAAGCCTCATCGAGCCTGTTGGAAAAAACAAAGACCTTCAGCTTTATGCCCTCGACCAGATAAGGTTTGAAAAATCGCTTCCGGTTCATGGCCTTTTTGCTTATTCCGATTCAGGAAAAGTAATAAATCTGACCTCTAAGGTGACACCCGAAAAGACACTTGACTGGACAGCTCCAGCAGGCAACTGGACGTTGTACGCCCTCTTTGAGGGTTGGCATGGCAAGCAGGTCGAAAGGGCCGGTCCAGGAGGAGAAGGAGATGTGATTGATCATTTCTCAGGGCAGGCAATAAATGATTACCTGAAGCATTTTGATGAAGCATTCAAGGGATATGACTTGGAATATCTTCATGGCTATTTCAATGATTCCTACGAGGTCGATGATGCATCAGGACAATCGAACTGGACAGACAATATGTTTTATGAGTTTTACCTCCGGCGCGGTTATGATCTAAGGCAGAACCTGCCCGCCCTGTTTCAGAAAGATACTCCTGAAAAAAATGCAAGGGTACTCTCCGATTACAGGCAGACAATATCCGATCTGCTGGTTGAGAACTTTACAACTCACTGGACAAGCTGGGCTCACAGGCAGGGCAGAATGACACGCGACCAGGCACATGGTTCACCAGGAAATATTCTTGACCTGTACGCAGCTTCCGATATCCCCGAAACGGAAGGCTCGGAAATTACAAGATTTAAATTTGCATCCTCGGCATCAAATGTCACGGGGAAATATCTCACCTCTTGCGAAGCTGCTACATGGCTCGGTGAACACTTCACCTCAACTCTCGCTGATGTGAAAAAAGCAGTCGATCAGTTCTTCCTTGGAGGAGTAAATCATATATCGTACCATGGAACCTGCTTCTCGCCTCAGAATGAATCATGGCCGGGATTCCTATTCTATGCCGCTGTTGAACTGACACCGGTTAACCCGATCTGGGATGACTTTCGCGGACTTAATGATTACATTACCAGGGTTCAATCGTTTCTTCAGACAGGAAGGCCTGACAATCAAATACTTTTGTATTTCCCAATCTTTGACAGGTATGCAGATTACGGCCAGGGAATGCTTGAACATTTCGATGCGATCAGCCCTGCATTCAATGGTACATCCTTTAAAACCGGAGCAGATCTTATGCTGGCAAAGGGTTACTCCTTCGATTATATTTCTGACCTGCAGTTGAAAAATACTGAAACCGACCAGGGAGAATTGATGACAGAAGGAAATAATTATCAGACACTGGTATTGCCGGGGTGCAAATACATTCCTATCGAGACATTTACGCATATCCTGATGCTTGTAAATAAAGGTGCCAAAATAATCATCTATGGTGATATGCCGGAAAATATTGCAGGATGGGCCGATCTTGATGCAAAGAATGAAGTTTTCAACCAGCTGAAGAATGGAATAAATTTCTCACAGACAAATAATCCTGAAGTCGTCAGGTCTGCATATGGAAAAGGCAGCATACTGATGGGAAAAGACCTTGATCAGCTGTTAAGCTTTGCCGGAATAAAGAGGGAAACGATGGCTGATTCCAAAATCTGCTATATAAGACGCGAAACAAAAACTGGCTTCACCTATTTCATATACAACAGCAGCAACAAATCTTTTGACGGGTGGCTTCCCATTCAGACAAAGGCATCTTCAGCAGCACTCTTCAACCCGATGACGGAGCAGTTCGGAACTGCAAAGATCCGTTCAGCTGCCGGTGGAGCAACAGAGATTTATGCAAGGCTCGTTGCCGGCGAATCTCTTATACTTTCAGCGTATAACAGTGAAATCTCAGGGAAATCATACAGCTTCTTTGATCCGCTTTCAGCTCCGGTTGAACTGGCCGGGAACTGGAAGGTAAATTTCCTTGAAGGAGGGCCTGTTTTACCTGCTTCCAAAGAGATTACGAAACTTAGTTCATGGACCTTATTCGGAGGTGATGATGTAAAAAATTTCTCTGGCACGACATCATATACAATTACTTTCAAAAAACCAAAAGGTAAAGCGGATGCCTGGCTGCTTGATATTGGTAAAGTGAATGAGAGCGCCAGAATAATGCTAAATGGAAAAGAAATTGCTGTTCTTATAGGTCCCGCGTTCAAAGTAATTATCGATAGCAAACAGATAAAATCGAGCAATATTCTTGAGGTCAGGGTTTCAAACCTGATGGCAAACCGCATTTCATATATGGACAGAAATAATATCGAATGGAAGAAATTCTATAACGTCAATTTCAGTGCGATGATGCCACAGAATACAAAGAACAGGATCTTTGATGCCTCAACCTGGCAGCCAAAGGATTCAGGGCTTCTGGGACCGGTTACGATTACAGCTATGAAGATTGCGAAGTAAGATGTTAGCCGTATAACTATTTTCTCTTCCAGTTAACCCGGTTGTTTTTTGGTGCAAAGGACCGGGGACGGTTATGATTCTGATGCTGCTGCTTTGGTGCTTTTACAGGATGATTATCAAGCAAAGGGTAAGGATGATTCGCAATGACTTGTATCTTTTTCGTGGTAAGCTTCTCAATATCCTTAAGATATGCCATTTCATCTGCATCACAGAAAGAAATAGCCGTTCCGTCTGCTCCTGCTCTTCCAGTTCTGCCGATACGATGGACATATGTCTCTGAGATATTTGGTATCTCATAATTAATAACATACTCAAGATCATCAACATCAATACCGCGGGCAGCAATATCGGTTGCCACCAGAACACGCGTTTTCTGTGCCTTAAAGTTTGAAAGGGCCCGCTGACGGGTGTTCTGAGTTTTATTGCCATGAATGGATTCAGCAACTATATTCTTCTTCCTGAGCACCTTTACTACCTTATCTGCACCATATTTTGTACGGGTGAATACAAGGGCTGTTTTAATCTTTTCATCCTTAAGTAATTCGAGAAGAAGAGCGCTTTTATTCACCTTATCAGTAAAATAAACATATTGATTTACTATATCGACTGTAGATGCTGATGGAGTAACTTCCACTTTGACTGGCTTATACACAATCGATCCAGCCAGTTTAACAATTGCAGGAGGCATTGTTGCAGAGAAAAAAAGTGATTGCCTTTTTTGGGGCAGAGCTGCAATAATTCTTTTTACATCGTGTATGAACCCCATGTCAAGCATCCTGTCGGCTTCGTCGAGAACAAATATTTCAATATTTTTCAACGATATATATCCCTGGTTCATAAGATCGAGCAACCTGCCCGGTGTTGCGACAAGTATATCCACTCCGTTCTGTAAAGCAGCAACCTGCGGATTCTGAGGGACACCTCCGAAAACGACAGTGCATGTGAGAGACGTATGCCGGCCGTAAGCATTAAAACTCTCCTCTATCTGTATTGCCAGCTCCCTGGTCGGTGTGACGACAAGGCTGCGGATTTTTCTCTTCCGGTCAAAATTCTTGTTTTTGCTTAGTATCTGAAGAATCGGCACTGCAAAAGCAGCAGTTTTTCCTGTACCTGTCTGAGCACAGCCAATAAGATCGGTTCCGTTTAGAACTATTGGTATAGCCTGTACCTGTATAGGTGTTGGTATGGTGTAACCCTCTTCTTTTAATGATTTAAGTATAGGTTCAATAATGTTCAATGATTCAAACTTCATGTAATAATTAGTATAAATAATGGGAAATAAAAACTGCCTTGCAGGGGCGGGGATTATTCCTGAATTAAAACGTCAAAGGTACTATAATTGACGGATAAAACTAAATGAGGAATTTAAAGGCACAAAGGCTCTGGGGCTTAAAGGTGTTTGCCCTCTTGTATTTTCCTTGCCATTTTTGTAATGAATTCACGTGGAAAGAACCTTACAGCAAATGCAAGGAAAGCATTTCTTAATCCGGGAATTACTACAGGCTTTCCTTTCATCATTGCCCTGTAACCGATCTCCGCAACCTCTCTTGCAGATTGCATTTTCCGATCCTCGACAAGGTTCGGATCATTCATTGCAACTGCATGAAAATTGCTTTCCGTTGAGCCAGGGCAGAGAGCCGTCACACTTACTCCCTTATCTTTTACTTCATTATTAATTGCTTCTGAAAAACTAAGGACAAATGCCTTGGAGGCAAAATAGACAGACATTGTTGGTCCGGGCTGAAAAGAGGCCATTGATGCGACATTCAGAATTTTTCCCTCTCCCCTCTCAATCATTCCAGGCAGGAACAACCGGGTAAGATGAGCCAACGCAGTAATGTTAAGGCCGATCATCTTCTCCTGCTTTTCCCAATCGCTTCCGGCAAAAAGCCCAAAATCCCCAAAGCCGGCATTATTTACCAGGTAACCGACAATAATATTCTTACTTTTCACGTCATTGAAAACATCTGCTGCAGCATCTTTCACAGAGAGGTCTTTAACTATATTATATACCTCAACTTTATAATCTTTCTCCAGCTCTCTCTTTACTTCATCAAGCTTATCGCTGCTTCTGGCGACAAGAACGAGATTATCGCCTTTTGATGCATGAATCCTTGCAAATTCAAGTCCTATGCCTCCGGAAGCTCCTGTAATTAATGCTGTTTTGTGTATCATTTTATTTTAAACAATTTTGATCCGGTAAGGAGGAAACATCTCAAACCGAAATCCTCAAAATCCGGAATGTTGTCGTATACCACAGGCTGCATGCCGTAAGGGTATTTCCCCTTGGGAGAAAAAGAAAGGGGTATTATTTTCTCTTTGCATTACCTAATAGCAGGTCGGTGAGGTTTTCTGCCGCTTTCCTGTTCTGGAAGCTTTCAGGCAGGCGGTCGTGATCCATATATTCATTATATATCCAAGGGTCGCCGATTGCAAATACATATCCCTTGCCAACCCAGTTTTCGGCTATCAGCACCTTGCCGTTCTCGATAAGTATTGCTTTGGCATCGTCTGAAAGGTTTATATCGGAAATCTCTTTCATATAGATCTTGGTTATTCCGTTAAACAGAGGATGAGCAGGAAGATTGACTGAAGCTCCCATCTCATAATTTGCACCAGTTACAGGATGAAGTGTGACGTGATTAAAAGTCATTCCGAAATTTTTTGCCAGCTGGTTAAGATGGGTGAATTCGCAATTTGGAGCATCGTTGGCGAGTATTGCCAGAACACCACCCTTTTTAACCCATTTCGTTATTGCCTTAATATCTTCAGGCATGATATAATTAGGTGATTTCGATTCAGTTGTTGTGTCAGGATCAACAATTATATAAACATTGATTTTATTCAATTCTGATGAAGATGGCTTATTAATATCTGCCAGTACAGCACCTTTTGACTTGAATATCTCGCCCCATCTTGAATAACCGCTGTTCTCTGTGTCTGTCCATATATAATGGAAAGGCTTGCCGGTCTTTGCATTGGTCTCCTTGTTAAACCAGTTATCAAGTCCGACAACCTTCTGTGCAGATGAATTCTGAAAGGCAAAGCAAAAGATCCATATGACCATTAATAATAGAGGTCTAATCGAAAGTTCCCTGTTTTGCATGATTTCTTTAGTTTATTCTTCCAAAAACAGGAAACAAAAATAACGAATTTCCTGTTTCAGTTTAAAAAAAACGACTTATACAACGGGTAAAGTAAAATTTTTAAGCTATTTTATTATTTCTCATGTTAACCAAAGAGTTTCAGGGTCAGGATTTGCATGATAATCTCCAAAGAACATCGTGTTCCTCCGCAGTAAATTAAATAAATCAAAAAAAATTATATCTTTTCACCTTATAATTTTAGTATACCAAATTACAGAATTATGAAAAAATTACTACGGGATTTTGCTTTAGTAATGTTGTTATCTTTCATGGCCGCCCAGGTAAGCGGTCAGCAGCTAGGTATGAGAAAACCGATGAACGCTAAGAATTCAAAAGCAGGCTCATTGCCTGATAACACGCTTTCGAAAAAAGAAAAGAAGGAAGGCTGGAACCTGTTGTTCGACGGAAAAACATCTAGTGGATGGATGAACCCGAAAACGAAAAAATTCCCTGAAAGCGGCTGGGAGATAAAGGATGGGGTTCTATCAGTTAATCCTGCCACAAAAGCGCAGGGAGGTGGCGGTGATATTGTTACTATTAAAACTTACAGGAACTTCGATCTTGTCGCCGACTTTAAATATACGCCTGGTGCTAACAGCGGAATCAAGTACTTTGTTGATATAGAATCCCAGAATGGTGCACTCGCTGGCATAGGATGTGAATACCAGATACTTGACGATAAGCTTCACCCTGATGCAAAACTGGGGAAAGACGGAGACCGGACAGTTGCAGGTCTATATGACCTTATACCTCCAAAAAAAGATAAGATAGATAACGGTGCCAATAACTGGAACAGGGCAGAAATAATTGTCAGGGGGAATAAAATCCAGCACTGGCTCAACGGAAAACTTACAGTCGAGTACGAAAGAGAAAACGATGCCTGGAGAGCACTGGTTGCAACCAGCAAATTCAGGGATTCTCCCAATTTCGGAGAAGTACAGGACGGCAGGATCCTTCTGCAGGATCATGGCAACCTGGTATATTTTAAAAACATAAAGATTAAGGAACTTAAATAACGGTTTAATGGGATAAGGG
>Ga0224524_1000338_pt1 | contig 19775 bp, 15 predicted proteins | sample CFST75metaG_FD_179895 | JGI IMG/M metagenome (GOLD analysis project Ga0224524, IMG submission 179895) | Peat soil microbial communities from Stordalen Mire, Sweden - C.F.S.T75 | ecosystem: Environmental > Terrestrial > Soil > Wetlands > Peat | place: Sweden: Norrbotten County, Stordalen Mire... | reverse complement strand
TCAAGTGTGGGATATCTCTCTGCCGTGATCGACACAACCAATGTCGCGGGAATCCTCCGGATTAACCTGAATAATACTGATTTTTATGGCGAAAATGCTTTGATTTCTTATTTATATTTTAATCCTGCTCTCACCAGTAAACAGGTAAATATTAGCCTTCCTCCTGGAACCTTCGGAGTCTATGAAGCTCTTACAGAAAACATTCTTAATTCAAGCGTTTCCGGATCATTTCAATTATCCATTCCTCCTGGTGAAGTAAGGCTTATCAGGCTTTATACGGCGGGTATTGTACCCCAGGCAAGCAATGGAAAGTTATATGCAGGTACAGACATCCTCGATTACCATTATCAATATAATTATTCGCAAAAACTTCGTATAAAAGCGCTTTCGGTCAGACAGAATCCAGTCGTTATAAATTCTGTATTTACGGCATACTGTGATACGGGAAATGTAACTCAGGGTCAGACCGTGCAATTTAAATGGTATCTGAATGATACACTTATCGCAGGCCAAAACCAGTTACAGGCTCAGTTTACTGCCCCGGATACTGCCTGTCAGCTAATCCTTAAATGTATAATCAGTTCTGGTGGCCAGACCGCTGAAGACACAATCCATATTCAGGTAGTCGAGAATATAGCCACTCCTCCGGTAGTAAATGGAATTCAGTCTGAACTTAAATACACGGCGAAAGGCGGAGAAAACACGTTTACAGCAAATTCAATACCAGGTCCGGGAGAAATCCTTCAATATAACTGGAGCGCTTCAGCAGGCAATTTAAATCAAACGAGCGGACGTTCAGTAAGTTGGCAGGCACCCAAAACGCCCACTGTGGCTAGCATCACAGTGAAGGTCAGCAATCAGGATAAACTTTCAACAACAATATCTGTCGGAGCGCTAGTAAAAGATACAAGTATAGCCTCTCAAACTCCGCTTATCTGGTATCCTTTTGATACAGGAACTCATAATGCTATTTCTGACAGCTTTAATGCCACAGCATTAGGCGTTACAAAGTCGCCAGATGCACGTGGTATCCCATCCCTTGCTTATCACTTTGCCACTGGTCAAGACATCATTTATACCGTTAATCAGGATTCACTTAATTTCAGTAATGCTGTAAGTCTGAGTTTCTGGGTAAAATGCGAAACGTTTGGGTCAGAAAGATTTATAATCTCTCATGGTTCCTGGCAGCAGCGATATAAACTCTCAATTATTCCTACTGGCTTCCTGCGATGGACAGTTAAAACAGATTCGGGAGTATGCGATCTAGACGGCTCAGTCCCAATTCTATTAAATCAATATTACCATGTTACAGCGCTGTATACAGGCTACTCTATGGAACTATACGTTAACGGAATGCTGGATACTTTTAAGCCCTTTTCAGGTTTAATACTCAGTTCAACAAAACCTTTGACCATAGGCAGGGAAGACGATGTTGTAACCCTATTCAATTTAATTGGGAGCGTGGATGAAGTAAAGTTATGGGATAAAGAGATTCCTGTTACCCAGATTGCAAGGTTAAAGGACCAGTGGTTAACATCTACAGGAATAGATAACATTTACCTCATTGAACGTCTGTATCCCAATCCTGCAAAAGATATCATTCATATCGAATTCCCCGGTACAATCCAGATTGAAAACATTTCACTGTTTAATATGGAAGGAAGAGAAGTCTCTGGTTATAAAGTTAATATACAAAGTTCCGGGATAGTAATTGAAATTTCTCAGACTAAACCGGGATTATATTTACTAAGGATGATTCTGAAAGATGGCCGAGTGATAACCAGAAAAATTATTATCAGGTGACCTGAATTCAAGGACTAAGGGCATTTGTTAATTTTATATGGTTTTTAAGCTCACCCCATAAATTCCTTTTATTGATTATATAGGATTAATGAGTCCGAATGAATAAAAAAACGAACCTTTATTTGTAGCTAAAATGAATGGGAGGATCTGATTTTTCTTTCAAAAAACAAGCTGAATTATTTGAGGGGAGGATTTTATAACCTATTAATACTAACCAAGGTTAATTGAACTTCCTTTAACTTGGGGAAAATTGCTTCCACTGAAAAATAAGATGTCAAATCAAAAAATCCCAATCTGTGCCGTTCGGGACCCCGAACGGACAAAAGTTGCAACCAGTTGAATGAAATTTTTTCCCAGAAATTCCGGATTCCCAGTCATAAGGTAATATGGATAAAAAATTTTGGCAGAAAAATTGAAAACCAACCTACTGGTCAATGTTGCATGAAGATTATTTTTCTGGTTTTTTTGAAAATTGGAGTATTGATTCTGAATATTGCACGTCTTGGAAGAATGGTAGTAATTTACACCAACCATTCTATTTTTCAGAAAGAGTTAGTATTAAGAGTTCTTTAAAAAAATTGGTTTTTAACTGATTATAGTTCCAATAAATTAAATCCGAAACTAGCTTTTTAGTTTCATTATCTTCAATATTACTTATTTGATCTCTTCTTCCAGCTATGGCTTGAAGCATTTTCTTTGCAACAATCAGTCTACTTTTCTGTATGGATTGGCCTTTTTTAATGCAAGCAAAATGTAATCCCCAATAAATGTAAATATGTTCATTATCGGTACCCTTTAAATGAATTAAAGAATTTTGCAACGATTCTAATATTGTATTTTCAAAAACATTGCTATAAAAGGTCTCTGCAGTTGTCTTTGCTAAATCATTATTTACAGCCCAAAGTGTTCCAATATATCCAATGGATCCAGAACTTATAAAAGACTCAGCAATATTATACCATGACCAGCATGTATTGTTAAAGATAAATGGATTGGTATGTTCCCCTGCAATTGTGTTAAACATTGCCTGATAATTGAAATCACTACATTTTATTGCGCATGAATCTGTAATAACCCCTCTGTTTTTTCTGTTGACTCTGTCTTTGTCGCTTAATTCCTGGACCATGTCCGCAAAAACATAACTGGGATATCCAGATTCCTTTAATTCTTTACTTTTCCATACATGACCATCAAACTTTCTCCAAATTCTTTTTATAGTAACAGGAATCAATTCTTGACTTCTGCTTGGAGCAAAACTAACTACCTAATCATATTCTACAATGTGTTTATTGCCATCTCTATCAGTGAATTGTTCAATTAGATGAGATCCTTCGACTTCTCCGCCATGACTACAAATATGTAAGATTTCGTATGGATATTCTTTTACGTGATTATCAATATTATAACTAGTGGCATCTTCCCCAACCAGTTTTTTTACATAATGAAAGCCTTCTTCTAGCTTATTTATTACAAAGTTCGTCTCTTCATCCTCAAACTCTAAGGGTGAAAAAACTATCGAACTCGGTAATGTAGGTCTAAGTTCACATAAAAGGTTAAACTTTAAAAAATGTATCATATGAAGTGTATAGCTATTGATGATGAGCCTTTTGCTCTTGAATTAATTGCAGGATATATTCAAAAAACACCTTTTTTAGAGTTCTCGGGGGCTTTTACCAATCCGTTGAAAGCACTATCATTTTTGATGAATAATAAAGTGGATTTAATCTTTCTTGACATAAATATGCCTGATTTGTCGGGTATTCAGTTATTAAAATCCTTGTCCAATTCTCCCCACGTTATATTTATAACTGCATATTCTGAATTTGGAGCTGAAAGTTATGATTATAATGCCGTTGATTACCTGCTTAAACCTGTGAAATATGAGCGCTTCCTGAAGGCGGTTAATAAAGTAATTGATATTTCGGGCAAAGAAAATCCCAAAGTTGAAACGGTCAGAGACCACGACAATTTTATCTTTATTAAAAGCGGAACGCAGACACTTAAAGTGGCAGTTGATGAAATACTTTATATTGAGGGAGCCGGGAACTATATGATTTTTTTCACATTGAATAAGAAAATAATGTCGTTGTTCACCATGAATGAGATTATGCAAATACTTCCTTCTGATCTGTTTGTGCGGATTCATAAGTCATATATTATTTCAATTAAGCATATTGAGATAATTGAGAAAACTCACGTGATCATTAACAAGAAACCTATCCTAATTGGCATTACTTATCGTGAACACTTTACGAAATATTTTAGACTATAATTATAGTATTTCTATGACAGTCACTAAAATCAAAACTAACTTGACACCTAATAAAACTATTTGATTATTTGGTATAAATGGTGGTAACTACCACCGACCTCTGTACATTCAGAACCAATGATTTAAAAAACCGACAAAAACCTATCAAGGACCTAGCAAGATTTTTGGTCAAATTGCAAATAAATCGAGATATAGGGAAACTGACATTTTGAATAAACTTTCCTCATTACAGACACTATTCTATTATTTTCGTTAATTTTACCTGACTGTTTAATAGGGATTATCATTTACCATGACTGGATGTAAATGTAACATAAGCTTAATTATTGTCCTGGTTTCACTATTTTCTATTCAGGCTTTTTCGCAACAAATCAATTACCGCGATAGCCTTGCTGAGTATAATTCCCTAAAAGTAAATTTAAAGCCCAAGCTGTATTATACGGTGGGAAGTACCTTTATAATTGTTCCTCATTTGGGTACTGTCACTGGTTTTACACTATCTCCTTTTTTATCAGTTCCCTTATCTCCAAAGTTGTCAGTTGATGGCGGAATTATTGTCGGACGCTTTTATTCTGCATTAGGGAATTCTAACCCTGAAAGTGCAATAAATGGGGCATTTAACGAATTATCTGTATACGGATCAGCTAGCTACCATATTAATTCTCAGTTGACTGTATATGGTACCGGGATAAAACAACTTATAGGTACTTCTCCATTTTATATTCTCCCAAAAAGCAGTTATGCCATTGGATCCTCTTATAATTTCGGGAATTTTTCAATAGGTGTTACTTTGCAGAGGTCAAAATGGAATGGTATCCTCAGTCCCTTGCCATTCAATGGCTCTCAGGGATTTTATTCTCCATATGAGCAAAGACCGGGCACATTGACCACATTTGGCCGATGAAAAAACCCTTTGCTTACATATTTCAACATCAAACAATTAACTCCAGCCTTGGGTGGTCAATATTTTCTGGCTGAATATGGTCAGGGCAATTGGCTTTTCTGTAAATTGTGTCTCGTCCTAAAAAAACCTTGCACAGGCAATTCCACCTTACATTTCTTTCTTTTTTAATTCAATTACAGTAATCTCAGGTAAAATTCCAACTCTCCCTGGGTAACCTATAAATCCCAACCCTCTATTTACATATAAATACTGATTCTTTTCCTGGTACAGGCCAGCCCATTCCTTATATATATACTGGATTGGGCTCCATTTGAAACCAGGTATTTCCACTCCAAATTGCATTCCGTGTGTGTGCCCCGATAAGGTAAGGTTAATATTGGGATACTTATTAGTTACTTCTCTTCCCCAATGTGAAGGATCATGTGAGAGTAAAATGTTAACAGGGCAGTAATTAATATTGTTTGTTGCCTTTTCCAGACTTCCATAATTGGAAAACACATGACTACCACAATTCTGAACACCGATTACAGCAATTTTTTCTCCATTTTGTTCAATATAAATGTGCTCATCCCAAAGCAAATTCCATCCCAACTGGCTATGAATTTTTCTTAGCTCATTAATCTCATTTTCTTTAGCTTCTATATTACCCCATTTTAAATAATCACCATAATCATGATTTCCGAAAATGGACATTACTCCGTTTCTTGCCTCTATTTTTTTCAAAATTTCCATGTATTGCAATACTTCTTCATGCCTGTAATTAACAAGATCACCCGTAAAAAATACCACATCCGGTTTTTGTTCATTAATTATATTAACAGCCCGGGTAAGCGGTTCAGGACTTAAAAAACTACCAGTATGAATATCGGAAACCTGAACTATTCTGAAACCATCAAATGAACCTGGGAGGTCAGGTAAAATGAGTCTCAACTTTCTTACCTTATAATTATACGGATTGAATACCATTCCATATATCATGCTGAAGAATGGAATTGAGCCAATAAGTAACCCTGTCTTGATAATAAAATCAGAGCGACTCAGGGTTTTAGCCTTACGGATAGTTTCAATTGGTTCCGGTTTTTTAACCCAGGACGAAATTTTTATATATAACCAGCGTAATAATCTGACTAAATCATCAACAAGAATGAATAAGACCAGAATAATTTTTGAAGGAATGAGAATAATAAGAACGGCGATACTATATGTTCTAAAATATATGTTCCAGCTATGCCAGTCAGATAATTGGGTAAAAACAATTAATCCATAACAAAAACATGAAACAAACCAATAGATAATCTGTATCCAACGAATCGCGGTTCGTGAATAGCCTCTGGTTGCTAATCGAAAAGCCTGGAAGGCATAAAGATCGATGAGCAATAAAATTATAAAGAAAAATACGATGCGAGCATTGATATAAAGCATGAATATTGAAATTAATTTTTAAAGGATCCAGTAATAAGTTATAATTATCGACCTTTTGTTCTGTCTATATTACGGTTTCCGGAAAGTTATTAGATTCCTGTTTTAAAGAAATTTCACCAAAGTTACGCTTAAACTTATTAAATATAAAAATGCTGAATCAAAGTGACCGAAATAAATAGACCGCCAAAGCTGGAGTCAAATACTTGTTTATATCTATGTACATTAAGTACTATTAGGCTTAGCAGACCTCGCTAGGATGACTCTTGTTAGTTCTAGGAGAATTTATAAAGATTTTAAAGGGAAAGATTGGTTCAATTTGATCTATCTACGTAGAACTTAAAACATCTTAAAAATGGTTATTGTAATTATAACCTCTTAGGTTATAAGATCCCTCCTTTTTTGACCACATCAAAAATCGGTCTAAATTCACCGAACATTCAAAACAAAACAACAAACACTTAACTCCGGGTTTGGGTGGTCAATTTATTCCGGCCAACTTAACCACCATTTCACCGTTCCCTACTTATCTCATACTTCACTGAACTTTATCAGCATCTGTCGTTTTTCATCCCATAATCTAAGAAGAAGTGATTCGAACGCTGAAAAAAAAGTGACAGGTTTTATATCCCAAAACATACTGTTTTCATCATGACATTTTTTAAGATTGTAATTAGGGATACGTGTACTGAGATGGTGGATATGATGATATCCGATATTCCCTGTAAACCAGTTGAGTATCCACGGAAGTTTGAATAATGAACTACCCTTCAGTGCAACTGTTTTATAATCCCAGTTATTGGAGTTGGTCCATACAACATGTCTGAACTGATGCTGGACATAAAACAACCACACACCGTGTCCAGTCGCAATGAAAAGTATCGGAATCTGTATGAGCAGGAATGTTTTCCATCCGACCAGCAGTATAATCACAATGATAGCTGCAACAAGTGAAAGCGTTGATAAATGAACAAACATCTTCTCTTTTGCTGACATATATTTTTTTGTAAACCTCTGCCCAACAGTAAATACCAATATGGGTGCAATAACGAAAAGGACCACAGGGTTCCTGTAAATACGGTAATAAAGTCGCCTGAACTGAGAGAGATTCTGGTACTCATTTACAGTCAGGGTCAAAACATCGCCAATTCCTCTTTTTTCAAGATTCCCGACAGTCAGATGATGTATTTTATGTTCATAATGCCATTTATGATATGGTGTGAAAACAATCAATCCGGTAATTATGCCAACGGCTTTGCATAACCGCTTTGATTTGAAAAAAGAACCATGTCCGCAGTCATGAAAAATAATGAATATCCTTACCATAAAACCTGCGGCAAAGACCGATAAAAGCAATGTCAACAGGTAAGAAATCCGTATAGTATAAATCATCGCAATCCAAAGGATAATATAGGGTCCCACGGAATTGATGATTTGCCACCAGCTTCGCCGCGGATCAGGCGAGTTGTATCTTGAAACGATCTTAATCCATTCTGTATTTGATTCCGTCTTTCTGGAATTCATATTTACTGATTTTTCGATTAGTGCCTGGAAAGGATATTTTCAAAATAAAATATTAGATAATCAGAATACAAAATTACAGCTTTTAGCATCTAAGAGCAATATTATAAAAGCTAAGTATATTGACCACATTTGGCCGGTCAGCTTAATCTTAACATACATAACTTTACAACAAACACTTAACTCCGGGTTGGGGTGGTCAATTTCTTACGGCTAAGGGTGGCCAAAGGCATTGGATTTATTAATAAGAAAAGAAAGGTGTAAATTACCACCGACCTTTGTTTAAATTTAAACGGATTGACATTTTTATGATATAGTAGAACCAGCCCTCACCAGGTTGATTCTGGGAAAGTTTAAATGGGATTTAAAGGCAAAGGCTATCTGAATATGATCTATCGATGACAACCTCAGAACATCTTGAGAATTGAATTTTACTTATAACCGATCATTCAACTACTCTTGCCGGTCTTCTTTCAACCAACATCCATAATAAAACAATAAGCACTAACTGCGGCTTTGGGTTGTCAATTTCAGTTTGAATTTCAAATGATATTGTCCGGGATTTCATATGCCTATAAGCAATAATCTTGTTATAAAATTTTTAATAATCGAGTTGTATTGAATTGAAATATTTTTTACATTGCATTAGGCGAATAATAGATTAAGTGAAACCAATTCCGCGAAGAAAATTCATTCAGGGTTCTGCCACGATTAGCAGTTCTTTGTTATTGATTCCCGCTTTTAAGGCAAGCAGATTTTTGGAGACACACCCTATTGGAATCTACTTTTTAAAAGAATACGGGATTGATAAGACCCTGATACCATGAAAATACCTTAAAACGGACCTCTGACACATCTTCCATAGCCATTAATTAGCTGCAAATAAATCTTTTAATGAACAGATATATTTATAGATTCTTATTATTTTTTGCCATTCTTCCGGGGCCGTTCGCTCTTTATGGTATAATCCCCGATTTTATCGGATATGGACATGTCAAACCCTGTCAGCAGGACACCTTAATTCAGCAGGACACCTTAATAAAGAATCAGATTCTTTATAATGGTAAGATGTGGAGCAACCTATATATCAATGTGAAAGGCGATCAATTCATTTTTTCCAAAGAGTTTTTACAGGGGTCGCTGACAATGAATGGATGCTATAAGAAGAACATTCTAATCAACTACGATATTTATAATGATGAGTTACTGACTCTGGGGAAAAATGGATCAATTATACAGCTGAACAAAGAAATGGTTGACAGCTTTACTCTGGTATTCACAGGTAAAACACACAAATTTGTAAATATACAGGAGGATAGTTTGCCAGGAATAAAAGGTTATGCCAAAATGTTATATAGAGGAAAATCTGCACTCTATGTCAAGTATAAGAAAGAAATTGCAGTACTTGAGGTTGATAACAAGTTCGATCTGTTTTTCCCGACATCTCGGATTTACTTCCTGAAAGAAGGGAAAGTTCATCAGATATCAAGTAAAAATGATCTATTAAAGGTTTTACGTGAAGATAAAATCCGGATAAAAGACTTCATAAAAAAGAACAGGCTGAAAGTTTCAATAATGGAGCCCGAGAGTTTTATTACTGTAATCAGGTATTATGACAGTTTAAGCAGATAGACTTGTAAATATGAAATTAAAGATCCCTATCCTCATTATTATATTATCCTCATCGCTGACAATGAAAGCTCAGGAGCAATACAAGTTATCATTAAATTGCAAGGATATTTCATTTATCGATTTTGTAACCAAAGTCGAAAAAATTCTTCCTGTAAAATTCTATTACATGGAGGAATGGGTTAAAGATATGAAGTTAGGTGATTATCCTGATTGCGCAACCCTCTCATGTGTTTTGGACAATTTGCTCAGGGGAACATCTCTTTATTATTATTTTGATGATTTGGGGAATATAATTCTCACAAAAAATTATGCCGTTAAGGTTAATAATACTCCGTTGGGGGAAAATAAAAAATTCCTTCCGCCAACTGATTATTCAAACTCTGCAGATAATCAACAGGGGGCAGGGAATTTATCTGTTGAGATCGGGAATCCAGCTGAAAAGAATAAACTCGGGAATGTTACTATCACTGGATATATCAATAATAAGAATACCAGGGAACCCGTAGCCGGAGTAACAGTGTTCGTTCAGAAACTTTCAATCGGAAGTGTGTCCAATGAATATGGGTTCTATACTTTAACCCTGCCAAGAGGACCTCACTTTCTTCAGTTTACATTCATGGGGATGAAAGATAAAGCGGTCAATATGAATCTTTATGGAGCAGGGGAACTCAATGTTGAAATGAACAGTGTTATGATTCCTTTAAAAGAGACAGTTATCTCAGCTCAGAAGAGTATTACACTCCAGCGATTTGAGGTAGGTGCAGAGAAAATCAACATAACATCTTTCAAGTTGTTACCAACAGCAATGGGAGAATCGGATATTATAAAAAGCATCCTTTTACTTCCTGGTGTTCAGTCTGTTGGAGAGGGTTCAGCTGGGTTTAATGTAAGAGGAGGCTCAGCCGATCAGAACCTCATCCTACTTTATGGTGCGCCGCTATATAATTCCTCACATTTCTTTGGATTCTTTTCGGCTATTAATTCCGACATAATAAAGGATGTAACATTATATAAAGGCGGGATACCCAGCAAGTATGGAGGAAGAATTTCCTCAGTACTTGATATCGGATCAAAAGAAGGCAACAGAGAAGAATTTGCAGGCAATGCAGGTATCAGCCCGATTACTACTCATATATCATTGGAAGGGCCTATAATAAAGGATACACTGACCTATATTCTGACTGCCCGAACTACTTACTCAAACTGGATATTCGGTCTGATTAAAAATCCTGCTCTTCACAATAGCAGAGCATCATTTTACGATCTGAACGGGAAATTAACTTATGACTTGAATAAAAATAATAGAATAGAATTTTCTGCATACACTAGTCACGATGAATTCCGATTCAACACAGACTCTACCTATAGGTATAACAACAATATTCTTGCTTTAAAATGGCGTCATTATTTCAACAGCAGGTTTTTTTCTTCGCTTTCACTAAATAACAGTTCATATAATTACGATATTTCGAGCCAAAATATTCCTATAGAGGCATTTATATTATCTCATAAAGTTAACAGTACCGGTTTAAAAGCGGATATTAACTGGTTCCTTGGAAGAAATGAAATTAATTTTGGTATTGATCTTACAAGATATGACATAATTCCTGGCACTTATCTCCCGTACAATGATTCATCGCTTGTTATACCACGAAGAATAGAAAAAGAACGTGCCTGGGAAGGGGCCTTGTACATTGAAGACAAATTTGTCGCAACAGAATTTCTGTCGATTAATGTCGGAATGAGAATGTCCTCTTATTTCTCACTGGGACCTCAAACAGTTTTGCTCTACGACCCCGAGTTTTCGAAGAGTACAACGACTATTACCGATACTCTTAAATTCAAGCCCGGTAAAGTCATCAGCAAATATGCAGGTCCGGAGTTCAGAGTTTCGCTAAATTTCAGGATTTCTGATAATAACTCCTTTAAGATCAATTATAACAGGACAAGACAATATCTGCATCTTCTTTCAAATTCAACTTCCATTGCTCCTACAGATACATGGCAACTCAGTGATTATTATCTTAAACCTGAGATTGGTGACCAGGTTGCAATAGGTTATTATGAAATGTTATTTGGAAATTCATTTGAAGCTTCAGCTGAAATTTATTATAAGGGAATTAGGAATATGATAGACTATAAAGCTGGAACGAATCTGATTATGGATGAAAACATTGAAAGAGATATTGTAAATGTCAAGGGTAAGGCTTATGGGTTGGAATTGGTTTTGAAGAAGACTGAAGGTAAATTCCGCTATAGTATTGGTTATACATATTCAAGAACCTTTGTTAAAAGTCTGGGGATGTTTAGTGATGAGGTTATTAATTCAGGAAAATGGTTTCCTGCTAATTTTGATAAACCCAATGACCTCGACGTTACATTTAATTATATTCTCTCACGTCGTTTAAGTTTCTCATCAAACTATTCCTGGAGCACAGGACGTCCTATAACTTATCCAGTTGCCACTTATCGTGTTGCCGATAAGTTAATAGTAACGTATTCTGACAGGAATGCGCATAGAATACCGGATTATGCACGTCTGGATCTTTCATTAAGGGTAAGTGGAAATCTTAAGTCACATAGAATTGCTCATCCATACTGGACTTTCTCAGTCTATAATGTTTTAGGACGGCAAAATGTTTACTCAGTATATTTCAAAAAAGTAAATGAGAATATCCAGGGGTATGAATTGTCTATATTTGGAAGACCAATTCCGTCAGTTACTTTTAACTTTGATTTTTAAAATATTCATGAAAAACATCTGGCAAATATTTTTAGTGTCGTTCATACTTCTGTCAAGCAGTTGTATAAAAGAGTTTACTCCTCAGACGACTGAGGCTAAGGGAATGATTATAGTTGACGGGTTGATAACGGACAAACCGGAAGCTTATACAATAAAACTTTCCAACCCGAATAATCTGGGGGAAAGTAATGTGCCAGAACCTATATCAGGATGCGTCGTCAACATATCCGATGATTCTGGTCAGTCATTCAGTTTCACTGAAATGACTCCGGGAGTATATACTTCAGACTCGACAGTATTCCAGGGTATTGTAGGACGGTTTTATACTCTGCACATCAGTACAAACTTCAATAATTCTAATCATAATTATGAGTCAATTCCGATTGAACTTAAACCATCGCCTCCAATCGACACCCTTTATTATGAGAAAATAGCCTTTAAGGAAGGAACAGGAGGTGTATCATCAGAGGAGGGTTGTCAGATTTATTTAGATACACATGATCCAAATAACAAATGTAAATTTTTCAGATGGGAATACATTGAGACCTGGGAGTTTCGGCTTCCCTATAGTGTTCCGAACAATATATGCTGGGTATCAAATAATTCTGATGTAATTAATATCAAAAACACTTCTGGTATTGAGGAAGACAGGATTAGTAAGTATCCATTGAACTTAGTTTCGAACTTAACCGACAGATTACGTGAAAAATACAGCATTTTGGTGAATCAGTACTCTCTGAATGAAAATGAATACCTCTATTGGCAGAAATTGCAGAGTACTTCTGAACAGGTAGGTGGTTTGTACGATATAGCGCCGGCTGCAATTCCCAGCAATGTATATTGTATTGATGATCAGAATCAAAAGGTATTTGGTTATTTCAGTGTTTCAGGTTGTACATCCAAACGGATCTTCATAAGAGATAATTTTGCTGGTGTATACACTCCATATACAAATGATGCATGTATTGCCGATACTATTTTCGGCAATGGCCCAATTGCTTATCTGAATACATCTGTTTGGGTAATTATATATCACTCCGTACCACCACCATCTTACAGAATAATTACATATTCCAATTTTTGTTATGATTGTACACTTAGAGGTACAAAAATAAGACCTGATTTCTGGGAAGGGGATTAATGACAAGTTATCGACGAAAGTATTATAAATGATAGAAAAATTAAAACCAGGAATTCTTGTACTGATATATTTCCTGTTCCTGCAGGGCGTTAATTGTCAGATACCATCTAATATGACAGATTATCTTAAGGAAAAGTTTTCAAAATATATTAAGTCTGTCCCAAGAGAAGAAATATATATTCATACTGACAGGGACGAGTACATATCAGGAGAGGATTTATGGTTTAATATTTATTTGATAGACAGAAATAGGTTAAAACCCTCGGCATATAGTAAAATTGCCTACTTCGAACTGCTGAATTCGGAAAACCGACCGGTTGTACAAAAGAGGATCTGCCTTGATGGAGGTTTTGGTCCCGGTCAGATAGTTCTTCCTGACACATTAAGTACAGGAAGATATACAATAAGGGCATATACTAACTGGATGAAAAATTTCCTTCCATATAATTGCTTCATGAAGGAGATCAATATTTATAATGCCTATAGCAATAGAACAATTAAGGGAGAGTCATATCCCGTCAAAATTACGGAAGAAGGCAATAGAAATCAAAATTACCCCGATACATTTTATTCCGGCCTTCTTACTCTAAAAGTAAATAATCTGGATCAGGATATTTTGGAAATAAATGTGGCTGCGGATGAGAAATATCGCACAGTGAACAACAATCAATTTTATCTATTTATTCAGACTCACGGTATTATCAACCATATAAGTCAGGAGAAGATTTATGATGAAAATACAAGAATAAATATTCCTAGAAATAAATTGTCATCAGGAATTAATCATATAACTTTATTTAATTCAGTTGGAAAGCCTGTGGCTGAAAGATTCATTTTTACCCCTGAAAAGGATAAAGCATTGATAACTCTTAGTAATGCAGACATCTCTTTAACCAGAAATAAGATATCTCTGAGTTTGGAGATTGAAAATGGATCAACTTCGTCAATGAATCCTGCAAATTTTAGTATATCGGTTGCTCCTGTAACAAATAACCACTTCGGTGTAGATCTGAATGATTATATGATCTTTGGCACAGAATATGGCTTGGTTCCATCGAAAGTGATTAAAAACAAAAAGATAAGTGAGATTCCTCCTGAAGAAATTGATAGTCTTCTCATGACTTTAAAAAGTAACTGGATTAATTGGAAAGTGATTTTAGCAGATGAACAACCTATTTTTAAGTACCCGGTCGAAAATGAATATCATTACATTTCAGGCAAACTTATTTCCGGTAACGGTGAAGTAGTAGATTCTGATAAGTTTGTTATATTGTCATCGCCAGGAAAGATTGCTCTCTTTCAATATGCCAAAACAAATAAAGAAGGTATTTTCAACTTCGGTATTAATATAAGTGAAAAGGTTAATGATTTAATAATCCAACCGAATGAAATAACTAAAAATAAGTCTATTAACATTGCATCATCATTTTCGGATCAATATCCTAAATCAGCGATATCTGTTGATTCTACAAATAAATCTATACCTCCATATATTTCAAAATGGAGTGCAAACAATCAGATAAGAAAAATTTATGGAATTTCTTCAGTTGGCGCTCCTTTATCAACTGCCATTTCGCAACCCAGAATCAAGAGATTTTATGGGAAACCTGAGACTGAACTGATTATGAAAGATTATATTGCTTTGCCTGTGATGCAGGAGGTCTTTTTTGAACTTTTAACGGGTGTATTACTGAAAAGTGCAAAATCAGGTCACGAGATAACCATCAGTGATCCTGTCGACCATAAAACCTATGATAGACCGCCTGGTATGTTTATTGATGGAGTGATGGTAAAAAATGCGTCAGTAATAGCTGGACTTGATCCTGAGCTTGTAGGGGAAATAGATGTTGTTAGAGACAGGTATTTTATTGATGATTATCTATTCTATGGAATAATAAATATTATTACAAAAGCTGGTGATTTTAGTAATGTTACTCTACCTGATGATGCTATCAGGCTGTCTTATAGAGTAGCGGATCCAGTTGCGACCTTTGTTTCCCCTGATTATTCTTCTGAAGAGAAAGAAAGAAGCCGGATTCCGGATTTTCGAAATACCTTATACTGGAATCCATCTGTGAAACCAGATAAAGAAAGAAAAGCCAGAATTGAATTCTGGGCATCTGATTATGTTTCTGATTATGAAATTAATATTCAGGGAATCACACCGGAAGGCAAAGCATATTGTCTTAGAAAAATCATAAAGGTTAAGAGCAAATAAATGGACTCGAATTGTCAGTTGGACTCAGAATTCAATGTTCACAGGTTATTCAAAGTTCAGACTTGTTGATGGAGGATAATTAACAATCAAACATTCCATTTTCATCCAAAACCTGGCGTAAACCTGGCGTGAAATAAAAAACCGCATATGAGTTATCTTCATAAGCGGTTGATTATCAAAAGTGGGCCCAGCTGGGCTCGAACCAGCGACCCCCTGATTATGAGTCAGGTGCTGCTAACCAGCTGAGCTATGGGCCCAATAAAATCGGACTGCAATATTAGTTATTTGAATGTAATATTGCAAGAACTCATTAAAAGAATAGTCTAAAATCTATTTGACCCGCTGAATAACTTCCATTATCAGCCTGAGAACATTATTGATATTCCGGTTAAAAACATCAATAACCTCTTCCCATGATACAGGTTTCTCATCTTCCTTCCAGCTATCATAATCGGTACTCATGGCGATTGCTGCATAAGGAATTCCAATTTCATTTGCCAGAATAACCTCTGGAGCGACAGACATATTTATAATATCTGCTCCCCATAAACGAAACATCTTTGATTCTGCCCTGGAGGAAAAGCGCGGACCTTCAATCGTCAACAAGGTCCCTTTTTCATGAATTTTAATGCCAATGACATGAGCAGTGGATATAATCAGATTCCGTAAATATTCATCAAAGGGATCAGACATAGGCGTATGTTTCATTTTTCCCGGTTCAAATTCTTCAAAGAATGTAATACTTCGATGTCTTGTAAAGTCAATAAACTGATCGGGGATTATAAGATCACCGCGATTTATTTCTTCTCTAAGGCTGCCGCAAGCCGTCGAAGATATAATGTGAGTACACCCGGCTTCTTTCAGAGCGAAGATATTTGCACGGTTGTTTACTTCAGAAGGAGGTATTGTATGTAACCATCCGTGACGCGACAGAATTACAATTTCAATACCATTCAATGATCCACAGAGCAGAGAAGAAGAGGGAGCCCCGTATGGTGTATCTGTATTTCTTTCTTCAGCAGAGTGCAGGATTTCAGGATTCTCAAGACCGGAACCACCAATAATGCCAACTCTGATCATCCTTCTTTCTTTAAATACTCCATAAGTACATTTACAGCCTCATCCATGTCATGACCAAACGTAAGTATCCCGGCCCTGTCGCCAGCCATCATAATGATCCTCTTTTCATAAACATCAGAATCCTTAAAGAGTCTTAGAATATCTTTTGCAAGTCCAATTGTTCCGTAATCCATTGATGGATTTGTTGTCGGAACCTTGTAAATCAACTCATTCCAAAGTTCAATGCTGTGAACATGAACCACTGCATTTGCTCCCGGATCAGCTGAATATATTGCGGCATGCGTCAGCGATTCGGATGAAGCTTTTAATGGTCCTACACACTGAACAGCATTGTCTTCGATATTAAATGAGTTTACCTTTACATAATGACCCGGTTCCAGCTCAGGAATTTCGCCAGTTGCAGAACCAGTGATTACAAATTGGTTACCACCTCTTATCCTCATGCTGATATTTCCAAAGCCGACTCCGTTCTCATATGCTCCGATGAGATCCATATTGTATAAAACTTCCCTCCAATAATTAATTATTTCATACTGCTCATCAGAAATAACCGGTCCAGACTGGTTCCAATGACAATTGAATTTAACTACCCCTTCCATATTAATTGAATTTATATGAAAACATTTCTTTGATATCCTTTTCTGTGGCCCGGCATATTCCTCTTTCAGTTATCAATCCGGTAATGAGGCGTGCCGGTGTTATGTCAAAGCCATAATTGGCCGCTACGGTTCTATCCGGACAAATCCGGACGGATTGAATTTTACCGTCCAAAAATCCCGTGACATGGGTAACCTCTTCAGGGTTACGTTCTTCAATAACTATTTCTTGCACTCCGTCTGATATATTGAAATCAATTGAAGATGAGGGGAGGGCACAATAAAAAGGGATCTTATTATCAAAAGCGGCGAGCGCTTTCAGGTATGTTCCGATCTTATTGGCAACATCTCCGGTCCTTGTTGTCCGGTCACTTCCCACAATAACGATGTCAACAAGTTTTTGTTGCATAAGATGACCCCCTGTGTTATCAGGGATTAATGTACAGGGAATGCCATTTTGTTCCAATTCATATGTAGTAAGCATTGCCCCCTGATTCCGGGGCCTTGTTTCATCGACCCATACATGTACCGGAATTCCCTTTTCATGAGCAAGATAAACAGGAGCCGTTACAGTTCCATAGTCTATGCATGCGAGCCATCCTGCATTGCAATGAGTGAGAATGTTCACAGGCAATCCCTTTTTTTCCCTGCTTATATCTTCGATCAGTTTTAATCCGTATTTCCCTATTTGCCGGCAATTCTCTTTTTCCGTTTCACAAATTTCTAATGCAGCATCCAACGCTATTTTTGTAATGGATGTTAATGATTGTTCATTTTTCAGTTTTTCCATTACATAATTGACTGCCCATGAAAGATTAATGGCAGTGGGTCTGGAGGATATTAGATAACGGGCTGCATTTGAAAGATGTTCCCTGATTTTTGTCTGAAGGTTGATCTCCAGAGTTGCGAGATAGATACCAAAAGCACCTGCAGCACCAATAAGAGGTGCTCCCCTTACTGTCATATCTTGGATTGCATTGAAAACATCTTCAACCGATCTCAGTTCCCTGGTTTCAAAGAAGAAAGGCAGTTTTTGCTGGTCAATGACCTTAATAACTGAAGGATCATTTTCATCAGCCCAGATACTCTGATAATTCTGATTGTCTATCTTCATTTTTTTTATGTTCTTCCCCTGTTCGAACGAATAAAACATCAAAAATACAAAATATTAGATAACATGTAGGGAACGGTCGCGACCTTTCCCTACATATATTTTCGAATTGTCGACCAATTCATTCGAAGGTATTTGCGAGGGTTTTTAAATATACTATATTTGTATGATAAATGGAAAAACATAAAATAAGGCAGTATATGATTAACAAAGAGGAGTTTAGAAAAAAAATCATTATTTCAGCAGGGCAGATATTCAGCCATTTTGGCTTTAAAAAGACCACGATGGATGAGATAGCAAAAGCGTTGAAAATGGGAAAAAGTTCTATTTATTATTACTTTGAGAGTAAAGAGGATATCTTCGAAGCAGTCGTGCTTTATGAAGCCAATATACTTAGAAATGAGCTCACTACTGCTATTAAAGCTGTTGAATCGCCTATAGATAAAATGAGAAATTATGTTTTTGTCAGAATGAAAGCGTTCGAAAAACTTTCAAATTATTACAATGCCATCTTTGATAAAAACCTTGATCATTTTGATTTTATTGAAACAATACGTGAAAAATATGACAGGGAAGAACTTGCTATTTTGCGTCTGATTATATATGACGGAGCACGGAAAAAAGTCTTTAACGTAGTGAACAGCGAATATACAGCAATGGCGGTTCAGACAACATTAAAAGGACTTGAGGTTCCACTCTTCTGGAAAAAGAAAGAGGTAAATATTGAAAACAGGCTCAATGCAATTCTTGATGTCCTGTTCAATGGCATTGTAAAAAACGTGTAGGGACGTTGCATGCAACGTCCCTACTATCGGATAATAACAGCCTTCTTTTTCTTTTTCAAGCTCCAGATTAGCCCTGCGATTCCCAGGAGAACAAAAGGTATACTCAGTAATTGTCCCATATTGAGTTTCATTGAAGCTTCAAAAGGAACCTGAACTTCTTTCACGAATTCTATAAAGAAACGGGCAGTAAAAACGAGTATGCACAACAAACTTATCAGCATACCCTGGTAATGCTCGCCTTTTTTCGACCAGTACAATCTGTATAGCAAGAAAAAAATTGCTAAATATGCCAATCCTTCATATATCTGAGTTGGATGCTTCGGAGCGACCTCGTGGTTTCTTAAGAAAACGAATCCCCATGGAACTGTTGTTTCAATGCCATAAATTTCAGAATTCATCAGGTTTCCCATTCTTATCAAAAATCCGGAAAGAGCAACCACAATGGCAATGCGATCGAGTACCCAAAAATAATCCTTTTTATGTTTTCTTGCGAAGAGCCATACGGCAGTCAGTATGCCTATTGCGGCTCCATGACTGGCAAGCCCTCCCT
>Ga0224524_1000323_pt1 | contig 20272 bp, 18 predicted proteins | sample CFST75metaG_FD_179895 | JGI IMG/M metagenome (GOLD analysis project Ga0224524, IMG submission 179895) | Peat soil microbial communities from Stordalen Mire, Sweden - C.F.S.T75 | ecosystem: Environmental > Terrestrial > Soil > Wetlands > Peat | place: Sweden: Norrbotten County, Stordalen Mire... | reverse complement strand
TGCCTACCGTATCCGTGTTGGCGATTACAGGGTTATTTATGAAATTAACGATGATAAAATTATCGTTACAGTGGTCATGGTCGGGCACAGAAAGGATATATATAAATAAAACAAAACCCGGCCTTGAACCGGGTTTTGTGTTTTAATGCCTATTTAATTGCCATCTTCTTTTTGATAATTTCCTTTTTCGAAAAATTACTAAAGACTCCCCTTTCTCTATTTTCTAGATGATCGTTTAGATATTTGAGGGCTTTAGTTTTTTCATTATTTGATAAATATACCAATGCTAACCTAACTCTACTGTCGTTCACAAGAGACTTTGCCCAGCGCATACCTTCACCATGATCTCCGTATGCAATTTTACTTAATTTGCTCCTAATTATCCTTTGCAATAGTTTAATTGCCTCATTCTCTTTACCGTCTAATACACTGAGAATACAAGCATGATTATTAAGCACTAAATAATCAAAAGGTGCAATACTTAATGCCTTTTCTGAAAACTCAAAAGCTTTCTTATAGTCTCTTAATTCATAATATACATTGGAAAGAGTTGTTAGTAGCCAATATTCGGTAGGATATGTTACCAATTCACTTTCTAGTATCCTTTTTGCATCAAGCCACCTGTCATTTTCTATGTAATTATTTATTAAACTTGATGTTTCTTGCTTATGTTTAAATGTTAACATTTTGCTTATTGATTAGTTTTTGGCCTTTTGTTGGGATTCGAATTAGGGACGTACTTCTTGTTTTTATTTCCCCGTTGTGCATTTCTTTCTTTTCCATACCTTCCATTTTTTAGATCTCCTCCAGATCTTGTATCTGAATGTTTTTGCCACCTTGCTTTACTTTTATTGGATGTATGTTCAGCAGCAAATTGATATATTTCATTTGCAGCCCATAGAATACTCGCGGTTGCCACAGTTGCAGTTGCATAAATTATTCCAGCAGCATCTCCTGGTCCTGGCTCTGGTCCATCAGCCAGACACATTTCATATGATAGGGTCATCCCTCCGTAAAATACTTGTGCTGCTATACTAGTCTCTTCAGGCACTATATCCTCAACTATTTCTTTCTTCTTTCCGTCATCTGCCTTTTTGGAATCATCATTATTTTTCTTCTTGTTCTTATCTTTATCATCACCCTTCTTTTTATCATCTTGAGGATCCTGATTATTAGAGCTAGATTGTGCTTGCAATTCTCTAAACAGATCTTGTGCATCTTGGCCAGTATATAAATCACCTCCGTATTGCCCACCTCCAAGTTTAACCTCCATTCCATCAGGGTCAATAAACATTATTGGATTATTCATTGCATAATTATATGGGCTCCATCGTCTTGAGGTCTCAGCCAAAGGATCAGGCGTAGTCCACCTTCCAATCTGAGGATCATAGAACCTTGCGCCGTAATCATACTAATCCAGTCTCTTACTTCTGGTTTACAGGTTATTAGCTCTAGAAAAGAACATTTTCAAAGAACTTTTTACATTAAAAACAGAGCGAAAATCAGTTCCGAAGCTGTTTTCTGGAGTGAAAATAGCGAATTTTTGACCAATAATTCTATTAAAGAAGATCTCTAAGCAGAAAAACTAAAGAAGGTAGCCATAATAATGAACCAAAGAACCGAGATATGCTTTAAAGTGTCGCGGCCTCAATAACAAAGAAAGTAAAAGTCACTACAGATTAATTTGATTTTATTATAATCTTAGAATTAACTAATTTTGTCCTAAACCAGCAACTATTGATTCTTTATGGTGATTGATAAACTATAAGAGAAGTTGCAGGGATAAGAGTATTTGCTATTTAACCAGGTAATATTACTGCCATGAACGTACAAACACAAAAAGCGATAATAATAAAGCAGTTTAAACAGGTGGATGATGTAAACCTGATTAATGCTATTAAAAGCATGCTTGATTATGCTTTAAAAAAAGAAAAAGAAGTTTTTGACATTCCTGAAGCTCATCAAAAACTGGTAATGGAACGTTTTGACAAAGTACGAAAGAACCCTGAAAGACTTTTGGATTGGGATGAAGCTAAAAAATCGCTGAAAGTCTGATGAAGAGGTTTAAAGTAAAGATTGATCCGGAAGCACTCGCAGATATCCAGGGAATTACTGACTGGTACAATGAAGTGATGACAAAGCTTGGGAAAAGATTTCTTGAGACTACAATAAAACAAATTAACAGTCTTAGCAAAGACCCGCAAATTTATGCTACCCGTTACAAAGATATCCGGTGTATGCTTATTAAGAAATTCCCATATATGGTGCATTTCTATATTAACGAAGAAACCAACGTTGTTGAAATATTGGCAGTTATAAGCACTCACCGTAACCCTAAAATCTGGGAAGAAAAAACTGCCAGACACATTTAACATTAAATGATATCGAGAAGATGGCTCCGGTTGAAAAAGGTCACGTGCTCTTTGCTCTCGACGCTCTAATTCAGAAGATCAAGATTAAAAATATTGCGGCACTATAAAACACAAAAACCCGGAACGAACCAGGTTTTGCTTTTTACGCATCTTATGTGTCTGCAACAGATTTTTCCAATTTTGCCTTAGAAAAAGCACAGCTCATTTCATTTAGCTTTTTTCATCCTTCTTAAAAGAATAGTTATATATATGACATTTATTGATATATATCCAATTAATATCCACAACCAAAAAAGAATTGCTTTATAATTTTCTTCCTTTTCTTTTAAAGAATCTGTAACCTTCCCCATTGCTAATGGCTCATAAACTTCGTAAGTCAATGATACACGAGTATTAAATACCCCATACAAAGAAACTAGTACCAAAAGAATACTGATAACTAACCATATTTTAAGTGATATTTTCATACTATTCATATTATTCGTCTTCTGATTGAACTGGTTGTTGCTCTACTACCGACTGATTTCCTAACCAAGAATTCGATTGCCAATGCAGGAATGACCCTAAAGATGATGGTATAATAAATGTATCCTGTGTCTGTTCTCCTGTCTTTGGGTCCGGCATTCTCTCCAAAGCTCCTGAACCTGCCTGATTGAGAGTATTACTAATGAAAGTGGCACAATTATTATATAATAATTTATATTCACCAATAACATGAGCTTTTGGGTCATTTTTAAATTCCCCCTGAGAGGGCAATTTATTTGAAGAATTGAATTTGGTTTCTAATATATTGCCAACTTTTTCATCAGTAACATCCATTACATTAAATTCAGAGACTTTTGTACTAGATATTTTGTCATTGGTATACTTATCAGCATCTTTACCTTGTAACTTTACAAGGACACCAGGACCATTTCTGAGAGTACTTGGTAACTTTGATTTATAAGTACCTGCATATCGCCCAAAGGTATATAGCGACTTAATCATGCCAATTAAGATTAATAGGTTGATCAGTTGTAATGTTACAATTTGTCATAAAAACAAATTTGTTATTCTTTTAAGGGCTTAATGCCTATTTTGGGCCGGGTCTTCTGTTCAGATTCTTGTTGCTTTGCCTGTGGAACATATACCGTTCAGGGAATTTACCCACATTCCTTTTAACCTGCTGGTTAAGAGCTTTTGTTTCTACCTGATATAGCTCTGCCAGATCCTGAGCCAACATAACCTGTTTACCTCTTATATTATATATTTACTTATTTTGATTTCTTCAAAGACTGATATTTTGGCAATTTCTGGTTTCATTGAATTCATAGTTAGTCATACAAAATTAAGATTCGTTTCTTAATGGTCACAAATTGTGACCTTAAATCTTAATCCCTTTATCAAATCCTTATCATAATCTTGAACTGCCCGAAGAAGATAAGAAAAAGACTCTCCTGTATCTGATTGATACTTATATCCGGGACCATAAAGCCCTGCAGGTATATACCGTATAACACAAAAACCCGGATCGTCCGGGTTTCGTTTTAATTCTGATGTTCAAAAGGATTTGTCTTCACTAAATAGTTTATAAAGGTCTTATAAGAAGTGCGCAGGAATGTGTAATATTTTTAGTTGGATTTCTCAACTTTCATCGAACGAGGATTTGATGCAGATCTGTTGTTCAGTCCCACTATGGGTTCTTCCAGAATAGTTTGCTGCAGACAGGTTAGAATATCCAGGCACAGAAACAAAACCTTGCGCTTCTGTCCCAATGATATGGTCAGGGATTTAACATTTGTATTCTCACGAGATAGAGTGAGTATTCTCCTCCGTACTTCACTAAACCTTTTGTAATTTGAAAATACAGTTTCAAGATCGGGATTACCGCCTAATTTCTGGATTGCATTAAGACCACCCAGATCCTTTCTAACCTCCTTATCTTCCTTAGTCATCTGTTCCTCTAACTCATCCATTTTTCTGTCACTTTCTTCTGCTATGTGCGGAGCCAGCAAAGTCTGTATGCGTAACGCTGCGATCTGTGCCCCGTAAGCAAGCAGCACAACATTTCTGGCATCCGGTAAAGCTGAACTCTTTGCCACTAGGTTTGATAGAGATGAGTCCATTTTTTGAAGGTCGTCTGCGGCTGGACCGAAGGCTAAACCATAAGCTTTAATGTTGGTGTTCTTGGTTGCCAGTACAAGCAGGTCGCTGTCGATACGTTGTAAATCGGTAAAAGCCCTGGAGAATTGGACAAGTAAGTCTCTTTCGTTCGGAGTACCCCCAGTTGCAAGCTGTTTCTCTAATTCCTTTTGATCAAGCTCTACCTCCAAAGTAGCTAAACGAGCCTGGTCAGCGAAAGTTTTCGAGTCCTGGTCAGTAATGGCCAATACGGCGCTCTTTTCAGCCTCCGAAGCTGATGCCAGATTTAAGCGCATTCCGGCCACTAAATCCACCCGCTTTGCCCTGAATGCAAGTTGCTCGACTGGTCTTTTCCCTGTCTGAAAATGAATAACTATTACCATGACCAGGAGTAACATCAACGCCCCACTAGCGATCCACAGGAAATCGTTGATACCAATCTTGATTTTCATAATGTTCTCCTTATTGTTGTTCCTGGTCGTAAGGTGAATTCGGCAACTTTGTTATTTTCCATTTTGTTTTGTTGCAATGCAAAATTGCAATAGTATTTATAATGATTTTGTAAGAAATACCGGAAAATGTGTAAAAAGTTTATAAAGAAATCAAAAGAAATTTCATCTATACAATCAAAGTCAGGAACGCTAATCATTCCCTGGAGTTGGTATCAAGTATTAATCGATCTTTATCGGGAAAATGACTATTGGTATCCCGAATTTGAAAAACCTCTTCTGAATCGAAAAAATTGTATGGTTATGTAGCAATTTCGATAGGTAAAATGTTCTTGAAAATACAAGCTGCCCGCCGAAGAAGGCTGCACCCGATAATCTTGGCCTGATTTTCTTTACTATGCGATATATTTCGTCTACAGGGTCGGTTCCGATTGTCCAGATGCTTTTCCCGTATAAGCCGAACTGATTGGCAACATTAACATACTTCTCACCATCTTCTTTTACATGTTTTTTAAACAGCTCCATATCTTCAGTACCTCTGTAAATTTTGGAATTAAGAATGCCAACCCTTATAAAAACTATGTTGTTATAAACACCTTTAAAGTTTTCGAGAATTCGTAAAAAAGTGTATAAACCTGTTCCGCCGAAACCACTTACCAATATAATTGCAGTTTTGCCTTCCTTGTTAAAACTGACCTTTTTTAGTGTCCTGTCTTCACAGGGGCGCTGTCCGATTAACTTTTTAATTTCATTATATGCATTTAATCTGACTTTCTGAAGCTTCAGTGCTGTCCTGAAATAATGGCGTTTTATAATAAGGGCTAAATAGATCAGTAAGCCCGTAATGACTAAGGTGACCCAGCCTCCTTGTCTGAACTTTATAACGATAACTGAAACGAGGATGAAGGAAGTAAGTATCAGACCGATGCCATTTATTGTCAGTTTTCTTTTCCATGGAACCTGTTTTCCTCTGACCAGCCACCAATGCCTTACCATCCCTGCCTGCGAAATGGTAAACGTAATAAACACGTTAATACTGTATAAGACGACCAGTAACGCAACTGATCCTTTAGATATGACCATCAGAATAATGGATCCTATCCCCATCAAAAGGACTCCATTCATTGTCACCAGCCGATCGCTGAGGGAAGCAAATCTTTTAGGGAACCAATGATCTATTGCCATATTTGCCATAATTCGCGGGCCGTCTATAAAACCTGTTTGTGCTGCAACAAAAAGCAATGCAGCTTCCGATACCAGGGTGATCAGAACAAAGCCTCTCGACCAGAAATGTCCCCAGCCTGCCGTCATATTATCCAGTAGTACTGCATTCAGGGTTTTATGTGTGTCAAGCCGGACGTTGAAAAGCATATAGCAAATCATTAACCCCAGCACCATGAACGAAAGCGAGATCACCATTAACATCATGGTTTTGCGTGCCGTACCGACTTTTGGCTCACGCAGGATTGGCATGCCGTTGCTGACTGCCTCGATTCCCGTATAGGTACCTGCCCCCATGCTATATGCCCGGAGAATTATGAAGAAAGTGGCGAAAAAACCAAATTGCGAGACTGTCGAATTAATCTCATGAGTTGTCTGACTTGCAACAACTGCAATATTGGAGGAATGAATGAAGATGCCATATAAAATAGCAACAACATGTGTGATGATAAAAACGACAAATATAGGAGTAAGCGAAAGTACTGTTTCTTTAACTCCTCTTAAATTCAGTAAAATAAGAAAACATACTCCCGTCAGGGCGAAAGGAAGCTTGTATGGCTGCCATTCCACAGGAAAAAAACTAAACATGGCATCTGCACCGCTCGAAACAGATAGCGTGATTGTCAGCACATAGTCGATTATGAGTGCCGAGCCTGAAACCATTCCTGTTGTAGGTGATAGCAGTTTGCTGCCTACCAGGTATCCACCCCCGCCATGAGGAAACAACCGTACTATCTGGTTATAGCTTGAGCTAATAATTATAATTGTAAATACGGTGCCGAGGGCTACAAAAATAGCCAGGCTGGGATGGCCCTGCAAATTTCTGAATGCCTCTTCAGGACCGTAGCATGATGAAGATATTCCGTCTGCTCCAAGTCCGATCCAGGCGAAAAAGGCCACTAATGTCAGTTTATGAAATAAACCTTTGTCCTGAATGGCTTTGGCTTTCCCGATAAAAGCATTTTTCAATCTTTCGTTGAACGAAAACCTTTCTGTTGGAATCTCCATGTATCCTCTGTGCTTTAACAATTTATTGATTGCACTACTGAAGGTTTTCTTATAGCTTCCTGCTCAATTAATAAATCGCGCGAAATTAGAAACACTTCTATAAAGAAGTTATAAAGATTTTTCAGTTATGTGTAAAGATATTATAAATACATTCCTTGTCCCACCCTCTTGTCCACTCTCTTCATTTTCGACTTAATGCAAATTATTCTTACCATTTATCCGAATCTGAGGATGTCGGATAACTGGGGAATACTTACAGTTTCGAATGGAGCCCTGCCTGGAGCGAACTGGAATAAGAAAACATCTTTCAGACCATCGGCAATGATCAGAGTAGTTAGCGGGTTCGATGTCGAGATTGTGATGAGCGGTGCAATATCTGTCAGAAATCCATATTATAAAATTATTTTATCTCTTTTCGATAGAATATGTTTTGTTAACGGAATCGTTGAGACCAGAACAAAAATAGTTCCCAGTACTGCAACAATTGACGACCCGGCCGGAAAATCAAAATGGAACGAAACAAAAAGACCGAGAAAGCTTCCTAAAAAGCTCACAAACATTGCAATTACGACTACCGTCTTATTGGAACGGGCAAGCATTATAGCGCAGACAGATGGAATAATCAAATATGAAAAAACAGGAATCACGCCACTTACCTTTACAGCAAAAACAATTGATAAACCTATAGATATATAAAACAGAAAATTCCAGATGTTGAACCCCTTTGGTGTAATTTTATCTGTTTCGTAGCTGGCGGTAAGTGCAAAGAACTTTTTCCGGAATAGGATATGCATAATCAGTAATGCGCCAAAGACAATACCTATAACTGTAATCTGATTCATATTTACAGAAAGGATATTCCCAAACAGTACTTCCTGAACATCCGAATCGCCATGAGGTGTCTTTGAAATAAGCATCACTGTGGCGGCTGAGGCGAAAGCATAGATTATTCCGATAATAGCTTCCAGTTTTAAACGCTTATCGCGGATATCGATCATTGAAATCAATAATGCTCCTATGAGCGTGAACACAAGGGGAATAGTCGTCAATCCAACCCCTACAAAAGCCGCGAAGGCTCCACCAAAAGATGATATCTGCCCAATCGCCAGATCAACAAAGACGATTCCTCTGCCTACGACATGAATCCCAAGATAGGATAAAAACAAACCTGTTATTAATGAAATTATTAAGGCGTGCACCATAAAATTCAAACTCAGCATTTCAAACATTTTCTTAAATTTTATTTGTTAAATTCATTATAAGGTATTCTGGCAAACTAATTGAATATTGATGCTCAATTATTTAAGTCCTTGTATCAGCTTATCAATATCGTAATCAAACAAATCAAAATAATCCCTGATACTGTCGAATGCTCCGACTGAGGTGCCAAGAACGATTGTCTTAGCTCCGGTTTGTTTAGAAACCACTTCCGATGAAGAAGTCGTAAAATATGGCGATGAGATAATTACTTTAATAGCATTGCTTTTTACTTCAGAAATAATTTTCACAAGTTGCGTAGGAGTAGGAGGAATGCCTGGCTTGGGCTCCAGAAAATCGACAATTTCTAATCCAAATCGTTGTTCAAAATAGCACCATTCATTGTGATAAGCGACAATTTTTATACCTTTATAGGGAACCATTTTCATTGTCCATTCTTTCATCTTCAGATCGATTTTATCGTCGAAGGTTTTAAGATTCGCTTCAAAGAAGGCTCTGTTTTCAGGAGATATTTTTTCAAGGCCGTCACAAATATTCTTTGCAACTTGCTTCCCGTTAATCGGATCCAGCCAGTAATGCGGGTTCCCAAAAATGTGAATATCACCCTCACCGCGATTGATGGTCGAAGGCACCTGCAGCAAAGTTACACCGGCTGAGGCATCGACATAACCATTGCTTCCCTTTTGAATTTTAAGATTACGCGAGCTTGAAAGGAGTTGCGGCGACCAGCCTGTCTCCAGATCCAATCCTACAGTCACAAACATATCTGCTTTTGAAAGCTTGATAATATAGCTTGGTTTGGGATCGACAAAATGCGGATTCTGATAACCTGTGGCAATTGAAGAAACATCTACCTTATCTCTGCCAATAAATTCAGTGATACTCTTTAAATCGGAAGTTGTGGTAACTACATTTATTTTTGCAGCATAAACAGCAGAAGTTCCGATACACGCGAGAATGATGAATAATGTCTTTAGTTTCATTTTTATAAATATTTTATAATCAATATTGATGCGCTCCATGTGTTCCGATGACAAAAATCCAGCGAAGCAAGACCTGGTTCTGTTCTTTCTCCATATTGCTTGAGGTTGTTTTCCCTTCAATCTCTATTTTCTGAAATTCAGTGGCATACCATCCAATTGTTGCCGAGTAAGAATTCTCTTTAGTACTTGCAGAATATGGCTTATTCGAATAACTGTACATGCCGGTAAAAAACAGGCGCCTGGAAAATTGAAAATTGATAAATGAGTACATTCCAAAAGAATTTACAGCCTGATATTTTGAGGTGTCAGCGTTGCTGAAATAAGCTTCAGTCTGCCAGGTAAAGGATTTATAGGTGTTGTATTGTACCGGTTTCCATTTGTAAGTAAGATCCATGGCAGCAATATTAGTCCTGAAATCATATGAGTTGGCTCCTGTAACGCCTGAGAACCCCAGCTCAAGAGTGGCATTCGCTGACAGATCAAAGAAATTTTTTAAATGTGCCAGCTCAAGATATGTATTTCCCACACTTCTCGAGAAACTCGGATTATCAATAGGCCCATCGGTAACTTGTACCACCAATTCCTGATAAAATAGAGAATTCGGGACAAGCCAGCTTAGCGAAACGCCTTCATCATTTATTCCTTCGCCAAAATAATTTTCATAAGCGGTCGGTAAACTTATAAATGGCAAAGCATGAGGATGTACAGGGTTAATCCTTCCCATTGCGCTTTTAAACTTCCCTGCTTTTAATTGCAAATGGAAAGGCAATGAAAGCGTGGTAATATATCCTTCCTCAAGATCTTCGCTGAACTTGCCTGTCACGGGGTCCCTTGCCATAGTAAAAAAGAAATCGGCTCTGGCATAGGGATCCACAACTGATTGAAGAGAAAGCTCCGCTTCATTGATCCCGGCATCAAAATTTCTCTTGACATTATTCCTGTATGAAGCCCGAAAGTCGCCTATCACACTGATATCGGGTAGCGTGGAAGGAGATGTTCTGACCTGTATGGGTATGGAAACGGGCTCCTTACTGGTTAATTGTTGTTCAACCTGTTTTAATAAACCGGAATCGGCCTTGGCAATGCTGTCATTTTGAGAGAATGCCATAACCGAAACTGATAGTAAGACTGAAGCTACTATAGTTGTCTTTATATAATAATACATTATTCAGTATTTAGATTTGATAAAAAATTGAGAAGAAACGCAAGGCATTTTTCATTATTTAAATTTCAGATGCATTAATGAAATAATACACAGACTTTCCAATTCTTAAAGAGAAAAGAAAAGCAGGATGGAAGACTGAATTGAAAAGTGTATTAAGCCAAAGGAGGAGCTCTTAGCAGATAAAAAGAAAAAGGAATTGTATGTGCCTGTTGAACAGACGTACAATTATTTACCAGTCCAATTGGCTGGCAAACCCAATATGCCTGGGAATCACCTGCAATAAAAGTGAAAAACTCAAACTGACAAATGGGACAAGGCTTTTCTGCTTTCGATAGCAGTTTGCCATCATCAGTCTGATAAATATGTAAATAATTAGTTTCATGATGGTGTATATCCTTTAATGCAAATGGAAAAGTAAACACCATCAGGTGAAACAAAGCAAGAATGATAATATTTATTTTTCTCTTATTCACTGAAAGTTATACTGCAAAGTAACGTAATTATCGGCCAAATAGTTCATTCTATTCATTCAATATTTTCTTTTTCAATCTTTGCTTTCAGTATGCTTATCTCTCCAACCGATACTAAAACTTCTGATTATCTTATATCATCGCCGCCACTGTCGATATAAGCTTCGCTGCAGGTACGAACATGACCTGTGCAATTAGTGTGCCAACCACTCTTGCAATTACCATGTAAACTATGTATTTCCTGAAGAGACTTTCCCTCGCTTTTCCCAGGACCACTTCGTCAGTCATCACCGACAGGAAAGGGTCGATAAAGACAAACATCAGTATTGTAGCCACCCCATTTATAATGGCCGACAAGTTACTCGCTGTGCTCCTGTACTCAGGGGTAAAATAGCCTGCATACAGGGCTGACAACACTCCAATGGTGACAATAGCTACAGCCACAACGTTCATTATAAAGACCTTTATCGGAAAATCCGATTTGAAATTGAGCGATGTAAGGTTCCTGGGACTTGGGATGACAATGCTATCCTTTATCGATGTGACCCCGGTTTTGGTGAATCCGTGAAAGAGAACCTTTGGTACCGACTTGTAAACGCTGAACCTTTCAACAGCAATCGATAATATTCTCTGAAAAGTGGGAATCAGCAGCCCTCCAATAATGGTGGCAACTGTACTTGATAAAATTATCAGCCTGAAATTCAGCAGGTCAGGACCGGCGCCCGAATTGATGTTCGTCTCTATGGTGTTTGCCAGCAGGGGAGCCTGGAATCCGTTTGCCGTCCTTGAAATCAGTACAAGAATGTTGAACAATGCAAAGGAGACTGCTATCCTGCCGGTCCTTATTCCTACGATCCTCACCGAATACGATAATGTTGTTATCAGGTTTATCAGGAAGGTAAGGCCCAGTACCAGAATGATTTTACTATCCATTGTATTACTTTTTACTTTTTACTTTCTTCCGCCCACGCTTCTGCAGCCCCAACAGCCCGGTGCCAGCCCTTTATCAGAGCTCGTGTTTCTTTTTCTGCAATAGCTGGAGAGAAAATCTTATCTACCTGCCATTGCTTTCTGATCACTTTTATATCAGTCCAGTAACCGGCAGCCAGCCCTGCAAGATATGCTGCTCCCAAAGCAGTTGTTTCTGTTATTTTCGGACGCACCACCTTTGTCTGAAGAAGATCCGACTGGAACTGCATAAGGTTGTTATTGACTGTTGCTCCTCCGTCGACCCTCAGCTCTTTTATATCAATGCCTGAATCTTCTTTCATCGCGAGCAGCACCTCAAGGGTCTGATAAGCGATGCTGTCGAGTGCAGCACGTGCAATGTGCGCCGATGTCGAACCGCGGGTAAGACCGGTAATTGTTCCCAGGGCATGCTGGTTCCAGTAAGGGGCTCCAAGCCCCGCAAATGCCGGAACAAAATAGACACCCTCGCTGTCTTTGACTTTTGCAGCAAGCTTCTCCACATCGGCCGATTTCTTTATAATGCCTAAACTATCGCGCAGCCACTGAACTACAGCCCCGCCAATGAAGATGCTCCCCTCAAGGGCATAGGTTGTCTTATTGCCGATCTTCCAGGCGACAGTTGTCAGGAGCCTGCTCTTTGATGCGATTGGTTTGGTCCCGGTATTCATCATCATGAAGCAGCCCGTTCCATAGGTGTTCTTGACCATTCCGGGATCTACGCACATCTGTCCGAAAAGTGCTGCCTGCTGGTCGCCGGCAATACCGGCAATAGGTACGGATGATGAAAAAAGCCCTACCGTTTTGCCGTAGACTTCGCTCGACGATTTTACTTCCGGAAGCAGGCTTGCCGGGATGTCGAATATCTTCAATAATTCATTATCCCACTTCAGAGTATGAATATTGAAAAGCATCGTCCGCGATGCATTCGACACGTCGGTTATATGAAGTTTTCCTTTTGTAAGGTTCCATATCAGCCACGAATCGATGGTACCGAATGCAAGCTCTCCCTTATTTGCCAGCTGGCGGGTACCCTTGACATTGTCAAGTATCCAATTTACTTTGGTAGCGGAGAAATAAGCGTCTATTATAAGTCCCGTCTTCTCAAGTATTCTTTTAGCCTTACCCCTTTTCTTAAGCTGGTCGCAGAAAGCTGCTGTCCTTCTGTCCTGCCAAACTATAGCGTTATGAACAGGCTGCCCTGTTTTCCTGTTCCACACAACTGCTGTCTCACGCTGGTTGGTTATACCGATGGCAGATATGTTTGTGCTTTCAATCCCTGCTTTTGTTATTGCCTCGAGAGCCACTCCTGTCTGGGTCGACCATATCTCTCCCGGATCATGCTCCACCCACCCGGGTTGTGGAAATATCTGCCTGAACTCCTTCTGCGCCGACGCTACCGACAGGCCGTTATGATCGAATATTATTGCCCTCGAACTCGTGGTACCCTGGTCAAGCGCCAGAATGAATTTTTTCACTTTGCCTGTTTTTGTTTTGTAACTTATCAAAGATAATTCATTGTCATCTGTTTGTATTCAGCTTCCTGATCTTCAATCCATTTTTCATCACGTCCCAGTTCTGCCGCCATTATTTCAGCGACTCTGTGAGCAATTTCAAGGCTTGCCCGTACATCGAGAAGCAGCGACCGCGTTCTCCTCGCAAGCATATCTTCGAGCTTAACTGGCATCTCATTCCTGCAGATCCAGATTATCTCGGCTTTTGTATATGGAAGTCCGGGATGAAGCTGCCTCCCTGAGGAAGGATCATCTGCAATTATTTTCTCTATCTCCCACGCCCTGTCGCCGTAAATTTTCAGGCGGTCATCATTTAGCAGTGTTGCATTATGATAGAATGGGAAGTTTTTTGTCCTGCATTTTGCGAGAGGAAGCATCCCTGCCTTTATTCCCCTGTCGATCGTCTCCTCAGCCATTCTCCTGTATGAGGTCCATTTACCTCCGACTATTGAAAGCAGTCCTGATGGAGAAAGCGTAATCTTATGTCTCCTTGAAACTTCTTTTGTCGACTGTGGATTATCAGGATCTGCCGCCAGTGGCCTGAGACCGGCATATATGCACTGAACATCTGCCCGCGATGGCTGCCTGGTGAGGTATTTGCCTGCAGTTCCAAGTATAAAATCGATCTCCGTTTCGAGAGCTTTAGGTTCCAGGGTAATCGTATCAAGAGGCGTGTCGGTGGTGCCGGCAACAACTTTCCCGTACCATGGAATCGCAAACAGGACTCTGCCGTCGTCTGTTTTCGGGATCATTATCGCAGATTCGCTCTGAAGAAATGAGCTGTCGAGTACGATATGAACACCCTGGCTTGGCCTTATTGTCGGCTTCGATGCCGGATCGTCCATCCTGTGAATCTCATCTGCAAAGACTCCTGTTGCATTAATCACCAGGTTTGCTGCGATGTCGTATTCCGAACCGGACTCCATATCCCTGGCCTTCACACCGGTTATCTTTCCTTTTTCATCCTTCAGGAGACTCAGCACCTTGAAATAATTGAGAATGATTGCTCCGTTTGCAGTACATGACTGTGCCATAGTGACTGCCATTCTAGAGTCATCGAACTGGCCGTCATGGTAAACGATGCCTCCCCTCAATCCTTCGCTTTTCAGAAGTGGCAGACGTGCCATCGTTTTTGCTTTTCCGATGAAATGTGATCTTCCCAGTGAAAGTCTTCCCGACAGGAGGTCATAGAATTTGAGCCCCACGCTATAGAGAATTACATCCCATAATGTATAAACCGGTATCACAAATTCCTGGTTGGCTGTCAGGTGCGGAGCATTCTTAAGCATCCATCCCCGCTCGTGCAGAGCTTCTGTTACGAGAAGAACATCGCCCTGGGCAAGATAGCGGACACCGCCATGAACCAGCTTGGTGCTCCGTGAGGATGTCGCCTTGGCAAAGTCGGCCTGCTCAACCAGAAGCGTATCGTATCCTCTGGTGACCGCATCCACTGCAATGCCGAGTCCCGTCGCTCCGCCTCCGATAATGACGATATCCCATTCTTTTTCGTTGTGATCCTTTAATCCTGATATAAGCTTATCGCGATTCATACTGAATTATCTCATTTAAAAAACTCAAGGCAAGCCGGCCCCTTCATGACCGTTTTAAATACCGGGCCTTCAGGCATTCCGGTTTTTAAATTTATCCGGAATACTGAAATGTCTCCTGACTTCTGGTTACCCGAAAGCAGAAATTCTTCTGAAGGATCGATAACAAAATTTCTTGGCCAGTTTCCTCCACAGGCTGAACGGCCTGCAAGGGTAAGCGATCCGTCAGGGCCAATTCTGAAAACGACTATTGAATTCTCACCGCGGTTCGAACCATAGAGGAATTTTCCATCTTTGCCGATAATTATTTCAGCACATGCATTATTTCCTTTATATCCTTCATTCGTTGCGGGTAATGTCTGAACAAGTTTAAGAATACCTGCTTTGTCCACATCAAACACCATTACAGTCGACCCAAGTTCATTTATCAGGTACATCTTTGTTCCGGCAGGGTTAAATGCAAAATGACGCGGACCGGAACCCTGCCGGACCTTAATTTCACCATTCGGTACAGGCACAAGCTTACCGTTCTGCCTGTCAAGATCATAGATCATAATCCTGTCAAGGCCCAGGTCAGTAAGGTAAACATGCCTGGCAAACGGATCCTGAGCAATCATGTGCGGATGTGAAACTAAAGGTGCTATAGCACTATAGACTATTGTATCGCTCACTTCTTCAGGAATGCCATCGCTTCCAAGTTTCACAACCGCAACCGAGCTGCTGGAATAGCTTGCAATTAAAAGGAATCCGCCATCGGCTGACAATGAAATATGGCATGGCCCGCCGAATGGCACCGGCAGGCTGTATATTTTCCCGATCTTACCGCTCTCCGGGTCGTATTTCAGAGTTGTAAGTCCGCCTGCTGCCAATCCGGAATAATCCGGAACCTCATTAGTTGCATATATTAAATTTCTGCTCTTTGAAAAACAGAAAAATGAAGGATTTGCTCCTGCATCAGTTTCCGAGATCAGCCTGAGCTTTCCATTTTGGGTGTTAAGCACATAGAGCATTAATCCCTTTTCATTGCCTTCCGTAAACCCTCCTGCCAGGAGTCTTTCGCTTCTTTTGCATCCGGCACTGAATAATCCTGCCAGCATCAGGATTGAATAAAAAATTAATATTTTTCTTTTCATAGCTTTGCAATGACCGGTTGAAGATAAAAAAAAATCAGCTGACACAATAGCCGGTAGTTTTTAAGGTTAATAATTTTTACAAATAGAGTTTTTGCCAAAAATTATAAATGATGAAAAGGATTTTGTCTCTCCTTGCCGGCTTATCAATCACCATTCTTCTGAGTTCGCATCCATGGAAGCCGTCGCATTATGTAATCATCGACACCGACGGCGGAATTGACGATATGAGGGCAATTGCCCTTATGCTGGCATCTCCTGACATCAGAGTCCTTGCCATAACTGTTTCCCCGGGCGTCCTCAGCAGTAATGAAGTATACCTGAAAGTGAAAAGCCTGCTTAATGCCTGTCATCACGAAGGAATTCCTGTCGGAATAAACAGGAGTGCTGCTTTTAAATCTCCGGAATACAAGGATGCCCTGAATGAAAAATGGGGTGAGGAAGGGAATCTCGATCCTGCATCGGCGCCTGATTGCACTTCGCTGATAAAAGAGATACTTTCGGTTGAGAAAACCAAAATCAGTTTCATTTGTATCGGAGGAATGAGCACGGCATACGATGCCCTGAAGGATTCTCCGATATTCAAACAGCAGGTTAAGGAAATTCTATGGTCCGTTGATGGACCAAATGTCTCCGGGGGATTCAATTATAACATTGATCCTTCGTCGGCAAAAAAGATCTTAAAAGAAGATATCCCTGTTTCCCTGGTAAGGAGTTTCACCGATACTATCTTTTTTGATGAGAACCTGATAAAGGATATTTCAGAGGTTAAGACACAGTATGCTGAAAAGCTGACAGCATATTTCAATTCTGATAATGCACAGGGACATTCGTTTTTATACAGCGCCACTGACGAAATGGTCCCGTTATTCCTCCAGTTCCCCTCAATTTTTAAAGCCGATCCGACAGGAAAAACCATTGAATATTCTTCTCTGGAAAAAAAACTGCTGAGCGATGATCTGCTTAAAATGCTTAAAGGTGAAACGGTACCCAGGAACCAGGTTATAAAGGATCTTCCACTCGATCCCTCTTTCTATTTCGATGACATAAAACCATTTGTCACGGAAATTGTAAACAAATACGGCATTGACGAATGGACATCAGGAGTATTGGCAAATGAGCTTCACAGGCATCTCGGTGTTTTTGCTATCATAGGGGTGAAAATGGGCATCAGGGCCAGGGAATATTTCGATACCGGAGTTGATGAATTCACTGTAACTTCCTTTGCAGGATCAGAGCCTCCGCTTAGCTGCATGAACGATGGGCTGCAGGTCAGTACCGGCGCCACACCCGGTCATGGCCTTCTTACTGTCAGAAATGATACAGTTCTGTCGGCTTCAGCCGTTTTTACTTACCTCAACCGCAGGATACGTCTGACGCTGAAGCCTGAAATAGCCTCGAAAATATCATCCGAGCTCAAAGAGATAAATTTCGTATATGGCCTCGATAGCAACATTTACTGGGAGCTCGTAAGGAAGAACACAATTAAATACTGGAAGGATCTGGATAGGCACGAGATATTTAATATTTATTGAATTCGTCAAAGAAGTCATTCCCCTTGTCGTCGGTGATGATGAATGCCGCCATGTTCTCAACGCGGATCTTCCTGATTGCTTCCATGCCGAGGTCCTCGAAATCAACCATCTCAACCGATTTGATATTTTCTTCTGCAAGTATTGCTGCCGGACCTCCGATCGACCCCAGGTAAAATCCGCCATATTTCTTGCATGCATCTATGACCGCACTGCTCCTGTTTCCCTTGGCAACCATGATCAGTGAACCGCCCAGGCTCTGGAAAAGCTCGACATAAGAATCCATCCGGCCGGCCGTTGTCGGACCAAAGCTTCCCGAAGGCATCCCTTCCGGTGTCTTGGCAGGACCTGCGTAATATATAGGGTGATCCTTGAAGTAATCAGGCATCGGCTTCCCTTCATCTATAAGCTTTTTTATCTGAGCGTGAGCAATATCGCGTGCCACTATCAGCGTACCTTTCAGATTCAGTCTTGTCTTTACAGGATATTTTGTCAACTGTGCAAGCACCTCATTCATGGGCCGGTCAAGATCGACTTCAACAGGCTTATCCAGTTCCGGAGCTTTGGCAGGAAGGAAGCGGGCCGGATTTCTTTCAAGCTCTTCAATAAAGATTCCTTCGGAAGTGATCCTTGCTTTAAGGTTCCTGTCGGCGCTGCAGCTTACTCCAAGTCCAACGGGGCATGATGCAGCATGGCGCGGCATTCGTATCACCCTGACATCATGAACAAAATATTTTCCTCCGAATTGAGCACCCACTCCGTACTCGTGGCAAATATTTTCAATCCTTTTCTCCCATTCAATATCGCGGAAAGCTCTTCCGCCCTCATTCCCTGTCGTCGGAAGATTATCAAGGTACCCTGCCGATGCCTCCTTGACTGTTTTGAGTGTTGCCTCAGCTGAAGTTCCGCCTATCACAAGAGCAAGGTGGTATGGAGGACAGGCAGATGTGCCAAGATCTTTTATCTTCTCCTTTACAAACTTTGTCAGAGATTCCTCATTAAGCATTGATTTTGTCTGCTGGTAAAGGAATGTCTTGTTTGCCGATCCTCCGCCCTTGGTGATGAAAAGAAACTCATATGAATTGCCTTCAGCAGAATAAATATCAATCTGTGCAGGTAGGTTGGTCCCTGAATTCTTTTCATTGAACATTGTAAGAGGAACGACCTGAGAGTACCTGAGGTTTTTTTCCTTGAAGGTTTCATAAATACCTTTTGAGAGATAGAGTGCATCATTCACGCCGGTCCAGACTTCTTCGCCTTTCTTCCCGATAACGATAGCAGTGCCGGTATCCTGACACCAGGGAAGATCGCCTTTAGCCGAGACAACGGAGTTACGGATCATTATATAAGCCACAAAACGGTCATTATCGGTAGCTTCAGGGTCAGCGAGAATAGCGGCCAGCTTTTCGAGGTGGGCGGTCCTCAGAAAGAAAGAGATTTCTGAGACTGCCGTCTTTGCGAGCAGCTCCAGGCCGCGCGGGTCGACCTTTAATATCTTCTTTCCGTCAGCCTCAAAAATCCGGACATAATCCTTTGTAAGAAGCCTGTATTTCGTTGTGTCCTTTTCAAGCTGAAAAGGCTTTTCATAAATAAATTCTGCCATGGCTTTACTGTTAATTAATTAACAATGATTGAATTACTGTTATTATAATCCTGCTGTTCAGGTTTTTATAAATTTATACAGAAATGATTTAAGAAACAATGAGAAAAAGCATAAACCCACCCCTGGCCCCTCCAAGGAGGGGAACTTAGAAGTTAAATGACTTGAATATCCCTGAATTGGAACTTCTTTTTTGCCCGTATCCCTTTTGTCGTCATTTCGACTGTGCAGCACTCCGTGCTGCCATCATGCTGAAATACCAGTATATAATTATTAGTTAGGGACTCCTCCAGTATCTGTTTCTTCTCTTCAATAGTCTTAAGTGATTCAATATCGTAGCTCATGTTCCAGATTAACGGAATGTGAGCCAGCGTTGGAATAAGGTCGCCTGTGTATACCAGAGTCTTGCCGTTATAATTGATTACCGGGATCATCAGTCCGGGTGTATGTCCATAGCACATCCGCACATTGAAATCCCTGAACAATTCGCCTTCTTCCTCGACGAGGCTCAGCCGGTCGCTATGCAGAAGAGGGAGTATGTTTTCCTCGAGAAAAGAATCTTCCTCGCGGATGTTGTTTTTGGAAGCCCAATCCCATTGAGCCCTACTAACGTGATATGCAGCCTTTGAAAATACCATTTCGAAACCGCTTCCACCCGGAGTTTTCCTTGCGCAGCCCCCACAGTGATCGGCATGAAGATGAGTCAGGAAAACGTCAGTGATATCCTCTGGCTTATACCCCGCTGCAGCCACTCCTTCAACGAGCCCTTCTCCTCCATGAAGGTGTATATGACGGAAGAATTTCTCATCCTGCTTGTTGCCCCAGCCTGTATCAACAAGAATGACATGCCCGCCGGTTTCGACAATCAGCGATCTCAGGGTAAGGACGATCAGGTTGTTTTCGTCGGATGGATAAACCCTCGACCAAAGCGCCTTTGGTATTACACCGAACATAGCACCCCCGTCGACTTTGAAGT
>Ga0224524_1000321_pt1 | contig 20454 bp, 15 predicted proteins | sample CFST75metaG_FD_179895 | JGI IMG/M metagenome (GOLD analysis project Ga0224524, IMG submission 179895) | Peat soil microbial communities from Stordalen Mire, Sweden - C.F.S.T75 | ecosystem: Environmental > Terrestrial > Soil > Wetlands > Peat | place: Sweden: Norrbotten County, Stordalen Mire... | reverse complement strand
CGTTAGGTCGTAGGAAATCTGCAGTTGCCAGAGTTTATGTAAGCGAAGGCAAAGGAAAAATCACCATCAACAACAGAGAATTGGCTGAATATTTTCCAACCGGAATCCTACAGTATGTTGTTTTGCAACCGTTGAATCTGTTAGGTGTTGCCGGTCAGTATGACATTAAGGTTAATCTTGATGGCGGTGGAATCACCGGCCAGGCAGAAGCTTTACGTTTAGGAATTACACGTGCATTAATGGAAATCAATCCTGAATCAAGAGGAGCTTTAAAAGCTGCCGGATTCGTGACCAGAGATCCACGTGAGGTTGAACGTAAAAAACCAGGTCAGCCAAAAGCACGCAAAAGATTCCAGTTCTCAAAACGTTAATATTTTTAGTTCAAAAATATTCTTCTTTGGATCTAAACTGTTCAGACTTCCGGCATTGCCGGAACTACTTGGCAGTTGCTTTTCAAGGGTTTATTTTTTAAAAAAAGTAAAAAGATGCCAAGAACAAATTTTCAAGATTTATTGGATGCAGGTGTTCATTTCGGACACTTGAGAAGAAAGTGGAACCCAAACATGGCCCCGTATATTTTCATGGAGAAAAACGGGATCCACATTATTGATCTTCAGAAAACAGTCGTTAAAATTGACGAAGCTGCCCTTGCAATCAAACAAATTGCAAAATCAGGCCGCAAAATTTTATTCGTTGCCACAAAAAAACAAGCCAAAGATATTGTTTCTGATTTGGTAGGTGGCGTTAACATGCCTTACGTTACTGAACGTTGGCCCGGTGGTATGCTTACCAACTTCCCAACGATCCGGAAAGCTGTTAAGAAGATGATTTCCATCGACAAAATGACCAAAGACAACAGTTGGGACAATCTTTCAAAACGTGAAAAACTTCAGATTAGCCGTCAACGTGCTAAACTCGAAAAAATGTTGGGAAGTATTTCCGACTTGACCCGTCTTCCGGCAGCACTTTTCATTATTGATGTATTGAAAGAAAAAATTGCTGTTCGCGAAGCTCAACGTCTAGGAATTCCGGTTTTTGCAATGGTTGATACCAATTCAGAACCTGAAGGAATTGATTTTGTTATCCCAGCTAACGACGACGCTTCTCAGTCAATCAGCCTGATTGTTCAGGTTATGACGGATGCCATTCGTGAAGGACTTTCTGAACGCAAAGTTGAACGCGAAAAAGAAGGCGATGACAAAGAAACAAAGGTAAAAGGTAGAAAAGCAAAAGTTGCTGACGACAATGAATCACCGGCTCTCGATGAAGAAATCGAGGATCTGGATGATGAAGATCTGGATGAAGAAATTGATGAATAATCGTTCAACAACGCATTAAATAAAAAATATCATGGAAATTAGTGCCGCAGATGTAATGAGGTTGCGTAAAGCAACTGGCGCAGGTATGATGGATTGTAAATCAGCCTTGGCTGAAGCAGATGGCGATTTTAGCCGTGCTACTGACATTATTCGCGAAAAAGGTAAACTGGTTGCCAGCAAAAGAGCTGACAGATCGGCTACCGAAGGAGTGGTTCTTGCTAAAGTTATTGAATCGAAAAAAGCAGGCGCTCTTCTTGTTTTAAACTGTGAAACCGACTTCGTTGCAAAAAATGAAGCTTTTGTTGCTTTTGCTTATAAAATTTTAGATTCAGCTATTGCTAACAGTGCAGCTGATCTGGAAGCCGTTAAAGCACTTGTGATTGACGGACGTACAGTTGAAAACCTTATCATTGAACAAACCGGTGTTATTGGCGAAAAACTCGATCTGCCTTATTTTGCAAAACTTGATGCAGAGACAGTTGTCGCATACATTCACCCGGGAAATAAATTGTCAACGTTAGTAGGCTTTAACAAAGCTGATGTTGAATATCAGGTTACAAGAGACATTGCCATGCAAGTTGCTGCAATGAATCCTGTCGCTATTGACAAAGATGATGTACCTGCCGAAACAGTAGCCAAAGAGTTGGAAATTGCCAAAGAAAAATTCCGTCAGGAAGGTAAACCAGAGGCAATGCTCGATAAAATTTCTCAAGGCGCCCTTGTGAAATTTTTCAAAGATAGCACACTGCTAAATCAGGATTTCATTAAAGAAAACAAACAAACTGTTAAGGATTTTCTGAAAAGTGTTGACAAAGATCTTTCTGTTACGGCATTCTATCGCTACAATCTTGCCGACTAGTAAACAATCGTACTATTTATATACAAAGCCTTCCATTTAACGGAAGGCTTTTATTTTTTGCACCGTTATCCGAAAAAAACTGAATTTCTAATGTTCACAGTTATTTTAATCCAGCACGTGTTGCAAAATCCAATAAAATTCAAATCACTAATTCTGATTTGAAAGAATGTACTATCTTCGCAAACGTTAAAATGCGCTCAAAATGAAATCCACATGTTCTGATTAGTTCGTTCAGAAAACCAGACTGCTCAACATGAGGATTCCATCACACCAAAAAACTATTAATTTGTGATGAAAAACTTTAAACAATTGAACAATATTGTCGGCTGGCTTACTTTTTTAGTTGCCGCAATAACCTATTTGTTAACAATAGAGCCAACTGCAAGTTTTTGGGATTGCCCCGAGTTTATAACTACTTCGTTAAAAATGGAAGTCGGTCACCCTCCGGGCGCACCTTTCTTCATGATCATGGGCCGCTTTTTTAACCTGTTTGCCGGCAGTCCTTCGCAAGTTGCCGTTATGGTTAACATTATGTCAGCACTTGCCAGCGCATTCACCATTTTATTCCTTTTCTGGACGATTACACATCTGGCAAAAAAAATAGTCCCAAACAAAGGTGAGTTTTCACTGGGACAAACAATTGCAATTCTTGGAAGCGGCGTTGTTGGAGCATTAGCCTATACCTTTTCCGATACGTTCTGGTTCTCAGCGGTTGAGGGAGAAGTTTACGCATCTTCCTCCTTGTTTACAGCGTTGGTCTTCTGGGCAATTCTGAAATGGGAAGATGAGGCCGACGATCCTCATGCCAACCGGTGGATCATCCTGATTGCTTATTTGATGGGACTTTCAATCGGAGTCCACCTTTTGAACCTGCTGGCAATTCCCGCTATTGTTTTTGTTTATTATTTCAGGAAATACAAAGTTACCCGCAACGGCATTCTACTAAGTTTACTGGTTTCTTTAGTGATTCTTGGCGTTATCATGTACGGTATAATTCCGGGTGTTATCACCATTGCTTCCTGGTTCGAATTGTTATTTGTTAATGGATTAGGATTTCCATACAATTCAGGAGCAATTATTTATTCCGTTCTCCTCATTTCAGCACTTGTTTACGGAATCATTTATACCATTCGCAAGAAGCTGATCCTGTGGAATACGGTATTAATCAGTATTGTGGTGATTTTGATTGGCTATTCATCGTTTGCAATGATTGTCATTCGTTCATCAGCCAATCCACCTATGGATGAGAATAATCCTGATAATGTTTTTGGGTTGCTTGGATACTTAAACCGCGAACAATATGGTGACCGGCCATTAATTTATGGCCAATATTACAATACGCCACTTGCAAAATACGTGGATGACAAACCTTACTATATCGAGAAAAACGGGAAATATGTAATAGCTGATGTGCGCCAGAAACCAACTTATGATTCGAACTTATGTACAATTTTCCCTCGTATGTACAGTCGTGAGGAGGGACATATTGAGCAATATAAACAATGGGCGGATATTCATGGGCGCAAAGTTCAGGTAACCGATGATGAAGGACAGACGAAGACCATTGATGTGCCTACTTTTGGCGAAAACCTAACCTTTTTCTTTCGTTATCAGGTCAATCAAATGTATTTCCGCTATTTCATGTGGAATTTTGCAGGACGCCAAAACGACCTCCAAAGCCAGGGTGAAATAACCAACGGGAACTGGATTTCGGGTATTAATTTTCTTGATTCCCAGCGCTTAGGCGACCAGAAAACTCTTCCCAAGGAATTTAAAAATAACAAAGCACGAAATACCTATTATCTCTTTCCATTCATTCTTGGTATTATCGGCATCGTTTTCATGTATAACCGGGGCGCAGAAGGTAGAAAAAACTTGTGGACTGTTTTTCTGTTGTTCTTTATGACCGGATTGGCAATCGTGATTTATCTGAATCAATCTCCGCTTCAGCCTCGTGAACGAGACTATGCTTATGCAGGTTCGTTTTATGCATTTACCATCTGGATTGGAATTGGAGTCCTGGCACTCTACGAGACACTCAAAAAATATATTCCGGATACCATCAGTGCAAGTATTGCAAGTGGACTAGCGCTTTTGTTGGTTCCGACAATTATGGCAGCTGAAAACTGGGATGACCATGATCGTTCAAACCGTTACACCTGCCGGGATTTTGGAGCAAATTATCTGAATTCCTGTGCGCCAAATGCCATCATATTTACCAACGGTGACAATGATACCTTCCCTTTGTGGTACAACCAGGAAGTTGAAGGCGTACGAACCGATATGCGAGTTTGTAACCTGAGCTATTTCCAGACCGACTGGTATATCGACCAAATGAAAAGCAAGGCATACAATTCGGCACCATTGCCCATCAGTTTTAATCACGACCAATACGTGCAGGGGAAACGGGATATTGTTTACCTGATGGAAGATCCGCGGGTAAAAGGTTCGGTTGAACTGAAAAAAGCGCTCGAATTTGTTAAGGACGAAAATCCAAGGACCAAACTTGAACAAGCTGACTACGCTGCGTACATACCATCGAAGAAACTCTTTATGGTTGTGGATAAAGCTGCCATAATCCGCAACAAGGTTGTAGAACCACAGGACTATGATAAAATCGTTGATACGCTTAAAATCGATCTTAGCAACAAACATTACATTACCAAAGATGAACTGATGGTATTAGACATGATTGCCAATAACAATTGGGAACGTCCCTTGTATTTTGCAATAACCATTGGTCGCGATAAATACATCAATCTTCAGGATTACTTTCAACTTGAAGGGCTTGCTTACAAGTTTGTTCCGATTAAAACTCCAGGTGACGGAGGAATCAACATAGGAAGAGTGAATTCGAAACTGATGTACAAGAATGTCATGGAAAACTTCAAGTGGGGTAACATGAACAATCCTAAAGTTTACATCGACGAAAATAACAGCCGGATGATGATGAATATCCGTAATATATTTGACCGGCTGGCAGAGACTTTAGTTGCTGAAGGACAAAAAGATAAGGCCGGACTTGTTCTTGATCGCTGTAACGAACTCATCCCTGACAAAATTGTATCTTACAACTATTACTCAATGATGATGGCTGAAACCTATTTCAAAGCCGGACAACCGGCAAAAGCAAAGGATATCATCAATACGATCATGGCTAATTATAAAGAACAACTGGATTATTACTTCAAACTGAATAAACCGATGAGAAATTCGGTTGATGAAGATATGCAGCGAGTCTTATACTTCATGAGAGAAATGAGTATGATTTGCACCCGAAACAATCAACCGGAATTGTTAAAAGAGGTATCTACTTCATTTAATAGTTATTTCCAAAGATACAGCTCATTGAAATAATGGTGTGTTTTGATCCCAGGGTTCGTTTGCCCCTTTTCTTCACTTCTCTTTTCGAAGATATTGTGTGGAGATATTCAGAATCGGAAAAGATTGTTTACCTGACTTTTGACGACGGGCCAATACCTGAAGTTACTCCCTGGGTACTTAATCTTCTCCGGGAAGAAAATATTAAGGCAACATTCTTTTGCGTTGGCGAAAATGTAATGAAATATCCTGAAGTTTATAGTCAAATTCTGAATGATGGGCATTCGGTGGGAAATCACACCTACAATCATTGGCAAGGATTAAAAAATGACAATCAGGATTATTTCAGCAACATCGAAAAGGCAAGATCATATATCGATTCTGATTTGTTCAGACCACCCCACGGATGGTTAAAAACGACACAGTACCAATACCTGAAAAAACAATTCAGGATTATTATGTGGGATTTAGTCACCTGTGATTACGATTTCAGGGTCAAACCCGAAAAGGTATTCAGCAACATTAAAGAATATGTTCGTCCGGGTTCAGTTATCACCTTTCACGATTCGATAAAGGCAGAACGGAACCTGACGATTGCCTTGCCATTAGCCATTCAATGGTTGAAAGAACAAGGGTACCAATTTGAAGCAATTCCATACAAAAAAATTCGGAATGACTAAAGTGCACTAGAGCACACCGAACTAGATTAATAATTACATAGAAATGTCGACAATGAATATTCTAATTGTTGGTTCGGGAGGCAGAGAACATGCTATGGCATGGAAAATCAAACAATCTCCAAAACTCAATCAATTGTTTTTCGCACCTGGTAATGCGGGAACTTCCCACTTAGGAATTAATCTTTCGATTGGTTCATCTGACTTCGGGGCTTTGAAAAAAGCTGTTCTCGACAATCAGATTGACATGGTTTTGGTTGGACCTGAAGTACCTTTATGTGAAGGCCTGCACGATTATTTCAGCGCTGATGTCAGTTTAAAAGATATCCTTTTTGTTGGGCCACATAAATACGGAGCTCAACTCGAAGGCAGTAAAGATTTTGCTAAAGAATTTATGCAGCAGCATCAAATACCTACTGCAAAATACCTGTCAGTCACTCACAACAACCTGAACGAAGGACTTTCCTTTTTGAAAACGATGAATTCTCCTTATGTTCTGAAAGCTGATGGATTAGCTGCAGGAAAAGGAGTTCTGATAATTAATGACCTTCAGGAAGCCGAAGAATCGCTGAAAGAGATGCTCAACGGACAGTTTGGCAGTGCCAGTAGCAAGGTAGTTATTGAAGAATTTCTGAGCGGGATTGAATGTTCGGTTTTTGCAATAACTGATGGTAAGGATTATTGCATTCTGCCTGTCGCAAAAGATTACAAGCGTATCGGCGAAGGAGACACCGGCTTGAATACAGGCGGAATGGGAGCAATCTCACCTGTCCCATTTGCCGATGAAAAATTCATGCAAAAAGTTGAAGACCAGATTATTCGCCCAACCGTTCAGGGTTTACAGGAAGATCATATTCAATATAATGGATTCATTTTCTTCGGATTAATTAGTTGTAAGGGTGAGCCAATGGTCATTGAATACAACGTCAGGATGGGCGACCCTGAAACGGAAGCGGTAATGTTACGCATCAAATCCGATTTTGTTGATTTACTCATTGGAGCAGCCGACGGTTCTTTGTCAGACAAAACCATTGAAATTGACGAGAGATTTGCGGCAACGCTGATGCTAGTTTCAGGCGGATATCCAGGTTCTTATGAGAAAGGCAAAGTCATACATGGCCTCGAAAATACTGGAAATAGTATTGTTTTTCATGCCGGAACAGTTGAAAAGGGAGGAGAAATTTGCACCAATGGAGGTCGTGTTTTGGCCATCAGTTCTTATGGGCAAAACATGGAAGAAGCGCTCAGCCTTTCTTACCAAAATGCACAACTGATCGATTTCGAAGGTATGTATTTCCGTAAAGATCTTGGCTTCGATTTATAGATGTAGTTTTAATTCATTGAAGTAATTTTTCGAACATGTTACTGAAAACATTAAAATCAAATCAGCCATTCCATATTTTATTAATCCCATTTATTGCGATTGCATTGTGGTTCAAATCATTCATGCATTCGGCTATCTTTCCTTTTTATCCTGGCGAAGACTCGATGATCCTATATCAACCCATTGATTATTTACTGGGTAAAAATCCACTCGCCAATAACATCGTTGCATTACTATTCATCATACTGCTGTCGTTCCTGATTTCAAGACTGAATGTTCAATATACATTTATCCGTACAAGGACTTTCCTTCCTTCGAGCCTTTTCATATTGATTACAAGTGGAATACCCGACCTTCATGCGATGCATCCGGTATATCCTGCAGCATTGTTCCTGATTCTGGCGGTGGACCGCATTTTTAATTCATTCGATCAAGAAATAATTCATTCCAATGCATTTGATGCCGGGATTTTTCTGGCAATCGGCTCTCTTTTCTATCTGAACCTTGTTTTCTTCTTCCCGCTTCTCTGGATAGGATTCATTATTTTAAAACCCAAAGTAAACTGGCGTGAATACATTTTAACGACCCTCGGATTTATTTTCCCCTGGCTTGCCGCATTAACTTACTATGCAATTACCGGTCAAACAGATGAATTACTTCAAACTCTTAAAACGAATTTAACATCTCATCAAATTTTTCTGAGAGAGAATCTTTCAATTCAAATATACCTCGGGTATCTGGCATTGTTAACGCTCTTGGGCAGTTTCTTCCTTCTTTCACACTATGAGGAAAAGAAGATTAGTTCGCGCAAATACTTCAAAACATTTTTCTGGATTTTTCTGATGTCAGTTGTTTTGATAATAGCAAACCCTGCCGTTTCACAAGAAATCATTATTATTCTAACAATTCCTCTTACCTATTTGATTTCCAATTACCTGATTTTCATGAAACGACAGGTTTTGGGTGAAATTCTGCTCTATCTATTGGCCGCCGGTGTTATTTATCTTCAGTTTGTTTAGAGTCTCCTGAATTACCAATTTGTTTTAAGGCATTTATTTACTGAACAAAGGCAAGAAGATCAGTCCTGCTGACAACGCAGTCAATACGATTGCTGCAGTCCATCCGATAATATTATTAATTGGCCTGTTCACGAATTCGCCCATGATCTTTTTGTTGTTCACCAGCAAGATCATGCATACCAGAACCACCGGTAAAAGCATCCCATTAATGACCTGCGACCACAAAGAAATTAAGATAAGCGGGGCATTTGGGATCAAAATAATTGCTGCCCCAAGTATAATAATGCCGGTATATAAGAAATAAAACTCTTTGGCGTCGTTCCAGTTTTTATCGATGCCAGCTTCAAAACCAAATGCTTCACAAACGTAAAAGGCGGTCGCAAGCGGCAAAATGGTGGCAGAAAAAATAGATGCTATAAAAAGGCCAAAAGCAAATACCTGCGATGCGATTGCACCAGCCAGTGGTTTTAAGGCGAAGGCAGCATCTTTTGCTTCTTCAATCACAACCTTATTTTCGTGTAAGGTTGAAGCACAAGCCACAATTATAAAGAAAGCAACAACGACAGTAGCGAGGCATCCAATCACAATGTCGATCAGCAGGTACTTGTAATGCTTCATTTTCAAGCCCTTCTCAATAACCGACGATTGCATATAGAATTGCATCCAGGGGGCAATTGTCGTCCCGATGATTCCAATGACAATGGTCAAACCTTGTGCATCCATTGGCATTTTAGGATGTGCAATCGAACTCCCAATTTCCGACCAGTGCGGCTTACCCATAATGGCCGAAACAACATACATCAGCAATGAAACACTGAATATCAGAAAAATACGTTCAGCAATTTTGTAGTTTCCCTTCACGACCAGAAACCAAACCATAAACGCGACAATCGGGACTGAAATGTACTTACTCATTCCAAAAACTTCCATACTACCTGCCACGCCTGCAAATTCCGTAGTCGTATTTCCAATGTCGGCAATCAATAAACCGATAAAGATAAAGAAGGTGATCTTTACCCCGGCATTCTCACGGATCAGGTCGGCAAGACCTTTGCCGGTTACAATACCCATGCGGGCATTCATTTCCTGAATGACAACAAGTACGATAAACGAAGGAATAAGCGTCCAGATAAGTCCATATCCATAAACAGCTCCGGCTACCGAATACGTTGTAATTCCACCGGCATCGTTGTCAACACTCCCGGTAATAATTCCCGGCCCCAGAATCGCAAAGAACAAGGCCAACTGGGTGAAAAAAGTCTTTTTATTTTTGAACATCTAATCCCCTCCTATTTATTGGTCCTGCGCTTGCGGATTAAATCTTCGATCACATCATCAATAACAACCATTCCTTTCAGAACATTCTTGTTGTTTACAACCGGTATGGCCAATAGATTATATTTCGAAACAATTTCTGCCACCTCATTAATTTTCTGATAGTCACGAAGATGAACGGGGGAAGGTTTCATAATCTGGTTGATTTGTGTGTCAGGAGGTGTAATTACAACATCACGTATGGAGAAAGTGGCAAGAAGTACTTCATTTTCGTCAGTAACAAAAAGGTTGTATAAAGTCTCGAATTCAGGCTTTGTTCTTCTGAGCTCAGCCAATACTTCTTCGATGGTCATATTCAGATTGAACGACATATATTCCGACGACATGATACTGCCAACGGTATGATCCGGATAGACAAGTAACTCCCTGACATCCTGCGAAGTTTCCTCTTCCATTTCATTCAGCAGAAGCTCAATTTTTTCGTCTTCCAGTCCATCGAAAATATCAGCAACCTCATCGGCAGGCATTTTATCCAATACGTCGGCTGCTTTCTCGATCGAAAGGCTTTCAAGAATCTGAACCTGTGTATCTGGTTCAAGTTCTTCCATTACGTCAGCTGCCTTTTCATCGTCGAGTGAAGAGAAGATCTCCGCGCTTGCCTTTTTGCCTAATTCTTCAATGATATCGGCCAAATCAGATGGATGAAGGGTTTGAAGCTTTTTGTATGTCTTCGAGAGTTTAATGTTCAGGTTTGAGAAATCAATGGCCTCAAAATCTTCCCAGTTAATAAATTTACCGGGAATACTTGATCCGAACAGGGATAAACCAAACTTTATGGGTTTTACAATTCCGATCCTCCGCAACAGGCCTTCCACTCCAATATCAACCGCAACGGCATAGGTTCCGGTGGTCAGGCAAACTAAACGGACATCGTTAACCCGGACCAGTTTACGTCCGTTCAGATCGACGATCTGTTTATCGAGTACAGATTCAACCAGCGACAAATCGTTATTGATATTTTCTTGTGGTAATTCGCTTAATTCTGAAGCGATTATTTTGATATTTCCGTCCAGTTTTTCTACCTGAAACTGTTTGAAAGAATAGAAAGCAACCAGATTGTTTTTTTTGATCTTGATTCCTTTTACAGCCGGATGCCCTGAACTTATATTCGAGGATTCGGATTCAACAAGCAAATCTTTTACATTGCCAATGTATTTCCCGTCGGAATCATAAGCTTTGATGCCAACTATACGGCTTAAATAAAATGTGGTGATGGATGTCATTTTTACCTCCTTGCTTTAAGATACAGTAAGGAGAGCACACAAAATGGCGGGCTGTCCTGCTATATCAGGTTAATGATTAATATACTCGCGGGCCCGTCGTCCATTTTTAAATGTTATTGGTTTGCGCGCAAAAGTAGTTCTTTTGTTTAAAGAAAAAAATTGATTTATCATTTTCGTGCTAAAGAATATTGATTTGTTCCTAAAGGAATTGTTACACAAAAAAAAAACCCGTCTGTTTTCACAGCCGGGTTAACTCATTATTACATTCTAAAAAGTTAAACTATTTTAATGAAGCTATAAATCAATTGGTTGCCCATTATAGAAATCAAGAATTTTTGTCCTGAAAATGTATTCGTATTTGGCCTGAAGCAAATCGCTTTGAGCTGATGAAAGGTTATTCTTGCTTTGATTGTATTCAACCGAATTAATCATCCCAACATTAAATTTCTCTTCGGTATAACGGAATGCTTCCTGCGACGAAACAACTGTTTTCTGGTTGGCAATGTATCTCTTGAAAGCGGCATATGCATTGGTGTAAGCTTGTTCAATGTCTTTCCTGAGAAGATTTTTGGCATTCTGCAATTGTAATTCCGAAATTTCAAGTTGAATCTGTGAGTTGCTCACACCCGTTTGAGCCTGAAAATGATTGAAAATTGGAATATTCAATGATAGTCCAAATCCATAACTTCCATGCACATTAAGCTGATTACTAATGGAACTACCAGGATCCTGGTAAAAATTGCCATAATTTCCTCCAAAAGTTAAAGAAGGAAGAAGATTTCCTTTGGCAATACGCAGTTGATTTCGGGCGCTTTCCATTTTAAATTCGGCACTTTTCACTGATGGCTTGAGTTGTACTGCATTTTTGAATACATCCATCGAATTAATCAGGCTCATGTTTGCTCCAATTTCTGGCAATATCGGTTTCTCAATTTTAAAACTTTCAGTTGATGGTAATTCCAAAAGTTGATATAAAGCCAGATAGGCAAGTTGGAGTCTGTTCTGAGCGTTTACAACATTTAATTCTTCACGTGAATATTGCGCTTCAATTTCGAGCAAACTACCTTTAGCCAGGCTTCCGGCTTCAACCAGTTTTTCGGTACGGTCAATCTGAAGCTGAGTTATTTTAATAAGATCTTTTGAAACAGTAAGTAACTCGTCAGCAAATAAGATTTCAAGGTACGCTGCGGCAATGTTAAGCATCATGTCATCCTTAGCTTTTTGCATATCCTGAAGACTGGCCTGTAAATCCATATCAGCTCCTTTGATAGCGTTTTTCAGTGTAAAACCGTTCCAAAGAGTAATATTCGAGCTAAGACTTGCTGAAGTTCGATTTGAATTCTGATCTATTATTAGACCATTTCCTCCATCAGATCTACCGAAATACTGATTATTCTGTAACCCTGCATTGAGGTTTGGCAATCGGTTCAATTTTGCTTGTCCAAGCTGATTGTTGTAATATTTTGAATTTAGCTCCTGCTGTTTAATTTGAATGTTATTCTTGAGCGCGTAATCAATACATTTTTGCAACGACCACGTTTCCTGCGCCTGGGCACTCGTGAAAACAACAAGTATCAACGTTGCGGCAATAAGGCTGTATATTCGTTTCATGCGTATATTTTTAAAATTTATTTTTACTGAAATTGTTTCAAGTACCAAAACCTGAAAATACCTATTCATTCAAGATTCAAGACTCGAAATTATAGATTTTTTAAGCTTTCTTCTTTTCTTCAACTTTTGCTTTATTCGGATCAACCTTTGCGCCTTTCACTTTATCAGTTTTGGCCAAACCTTTGGTCACTTCGATGTTGATTCCGTCAGAAATTCCGGTTTTCACCATTCGTTTTTCGAATACCTGCGGCATTGCTGTTTCTACCTCAACATACGATGAGTCCTTTTCAAATTTGAGCATCCCTTCAGGAATAACCAAAACGCTGTCTTTCTTTTCAAGAACGATATTTGCATTGGCGCTGTAACCTGCCCTGATGAACTGATTTTCTTTCAATACCACATTGGCTTTGATCTCAAACTGAATTGCGCCATTCTCTTCTTTCCCTTTTGGGGCAATATATTCCAGGATCGCTCCAAATTTATCTTTTTCTATCGCGCCGATTTCAAGTTCGATGTTCATCCCTTCTTTGATCTTGCCAACCTCGGTTTCATCCACTTTTCCTTTGAAAATCATGTCCTGCATGTCGGCAACCGTACAAATGGCGGTTCCATTATTAAACGTGTTCGATTGTATGACCGAGTTTCCTTCTTTAATCGGCACATCGAGTACCATTCCGTTTACAGTCGAACGAACCAGCGTATTAGTAGCAGTACTGGCCTTTTTTGTTACACCGTTTTTAATTAAATCCAGATTATTTTCGGCAGCCGATAATTCTTCTTTACTTGAATCGTAGCCTACCTTTGACTTTTTGTATTCTTCGTACGAAATAACCTTCTGATCGTACAGTTTTTGCTGACGGTCGAAATCTATCTTGGCATCATCAAAACTTAATTTTGCCCGATTCAGGCGATTTTCCGCATTATTCAGGTTCACCATATCAGGTATGATCTTGATTTTTGCAATTACCTGGTCTTTCTTTACAAAGTCGCCTGCAACAATGTACAACTCGTCAATAATTCCTGAAACCTGAGGTACAATCTCGATCTCTTTGCGCGGCACCACCGAACCTGTTGCAACCGTTTTGCGAATTACATTGGATACGAATGGATTCTTTGTTTCGTAAATTTCAGGTACTTTTTTCGATTTGGTGTAGAGAAAATAGATGGTTCCCCCGAAAATCCCTACAAGGATAACAATTCCTAAAATTCTAAAAATTCTTTTCATGATTGGTTCTTTTATATGTTTCTGTTTCTTAAGTCTTAAGTCTTAAATCTATAATCTATAATCTATTTTTCTATTTTTCTATCCTTCGTCTCTGATTGCATCAATCGGTTTAATGCTCACTGCGCGTTTGGCGGGTATCAATCCGGCAATTATTCCGGCCACCACCAGCACTGCCAATGCTGAAAGTGCCATGGTCAGGTTTACCTGAGGATTACGAAAGAACATTTTATCACCTTGGGTTTGTAATATCCGGTTAAGAATTTCAAGCACACCCACGCCCAGCGATAAACCTATATAACCGGCCATAACTGTCAGGAATACACTTTCAGCAACGATGTGTTTGATTACGGTGGCTGGAGTGGCGCCAATTGCACGCTGGATACCAATCTCCTGCGTACGTTCCTTGATAATCACAAGCATGATGTTGCTCACGCCAATAACGCCTGCCAGCAAAGTTCCGATTCCAACAATCCAGGTAAGTAACTGAATACCTATGAATAAGGTCGAATATTTGAGGAATTCGCTTTCGAGGTTAAACGACCCGATTGCCTGAAGATCATCGGGAGCAATTTTATGACGATCCTTGAGAATTTTCTTCAGGTTTTCTTCCAGATCGCTGACTTTGGTGCCAGGCTTCGATGTTACCGAGAAAAAATAAACCTTGTTGCCATAGTTAAATGCTTTTCGCATGGTACTAAACGGCATAATAATAGTTTCTTCTTTTTTGCCATCACCAATATTAATCCGGGTTTCGGCATGGATAACACCTACTACCTGAAAATAGACACCGCTAACTTTTATGTATTGGCCGATCGGGTTTTCATCTTTTCCGAACATTACTTCAACAACTCGTTCGCCAATGTTACAAACCTTTCGTTCCTGAAGCATATCTATTTCATTAATTAAACGACCTTTGATGGGTGTCCAGCGATCGATCTTAAAATAATCAGGGTAATCGCCATAAACATTGAAAGCTCCGGCACGTTCGCCACGGATGGTATTATTTCCTGCTTGTTGATTTCCAAACAAACGCGGTGAGAGATATTCAACCTCTTTCACATTGTCGCGGATATAATCAATATCGCTTGTTTCATAATTCCAGCGTCGCCCCCGTTGAAACCCTGCAAAAGGCACACTGGTCCGTTCTGTCCAGAAAAAAGCCGAATTAGTGGCAAATGCCTTTACTCCGTCCATCACTCCATTTTCAAGAGCTTTGCCAGCTCCCGACATGATGATCAGCATGAAGATTCCCCAGAATACACCGAAGGCCGTCATAAAACTCCGCATCCGGTTTTTCTTCAGGGCACTGATAATTTCGCTCCAAAGGTCCATGTCAAACATGATAAAGCCTCCCCCATGCCCCTCCAAAGGAGGGGTGATTTAATGGTTTGCTAATATTTATTGTTCTCATATTGTTCTATTTGTCTGAAAATCTTATTCGATACTTTTTAAGTCCTCCCTTTTGGGGATGGTTTTGGTGGGGCTTCTTTATTCGTCGCGAAGAGCAACAATAGGTCTGATACTGGCAGCGCGTTTGGCCGGAATATAGCCTGCTATGGCGCCCGCAACAATAAGTAGCAAGGTCGAATAGATTGCTATGTTAATGTCAACCGTTGGATTTAGGAACATAGTATCACCCTGTTCTCCGCCATTTGCAGCTGCTGCAGCTGCTGCATCAGCCCCTTGCATCATGAAATAATTGATCATCTCCATCAGTCCAGTTCCTAAAACCAGTCCTATATATCCGGCAATGGTTGTAATCATGATCGATTCGAGCATGATTAACCCAATTACAGATGAAGGACTTGCTCCAATTGCTTTGCGAATACCAATTTCCTTGGTGCGTTCCTTCACCACAATAAGCATGATGTTACTTACGCCAACGATTCCGGCAATTAGAGTTCCTATCCCGATAATCCAGATAAAAATTTTAATAGCCTGAAATATTTTCATCGTCTGGATATAGTTCTCCAGTTTGTTGTATAAACCGATAGCGCCTTCATCTTTGGGATCAAATTTATGTTGCCTGCCAAGTACGTTTCTGATCTGCTCTTCAATAGCCTTACTTTCTTCAAGGGTCGAGGCGTTGATCGTGAGCGCCAGATTATGTAACCGGTTCGAACCGCTAAAAATCATCTGTGCTGTCGACAAAGGCATGTAAGCATTTCGGTTTCTGGTCGATCCTGGTTCGGAACAAATACCAACGACTTTAAAAGGTACTTTATTAATGTTAACATACTCGCCAATTGCTGTTGAATCTTTGAAAAGCGCTGTTTTAATATCAACACCGATAACAACGACCTTCCGGTTCTGAATCAGATCAATCTGGTTAATAAATCTTCCTTCGTTAAGAATCAGATTTTCGACATCCTTCAGTTCCGGTTGACAGGTTATTGTTGTGTATTCGCCTGATTCCTTCTTGTATGAATATCGGGTGTTTCCCATAAAAAATCGTCCTGATGAGATACCTACCCCTGCGACTTTCTTTATAATTTCCTGATCTTCGTTGTGAAACTGAATCTGTCTTCCTGATTTCATTCCCTGATATGGAATGGTTGTCTCGCCTTGCCATATCCACATGGCATTGACGGCATCGTTCATGAAATTGCTCGCCACTCCGTTGCTGAGGCCATTTCCGGAGCCAAGAAGAATCATCAGCATGAAAATCCCCCAGGCTACAGAGAACCCGGTGAGGAAAGTCCGCATTTTATTTTTTTTGATGGTGGCAAAAATTTCCTGCCATTTATCGATATCAAACATAGCTTTTAATTTGAGCGGCTTCCAGCCCATGGGTGTATTCGTCCTTGAACTGTTTCAGTTCGCCGTTGCGTATAATTTCATGAATCAGTCCATCCTTGAGGCGGATAATCTGGTTGGTCATGGCGGCAATGTCGTGTTCGTGGGTGACAATAATGACGGTAATTCCAGAATCATTGACATCCTTCAGTATATCCATCACTTCGTAAGAAGTCGCCGAATCCAATGCCCCGGTGGGTTCGTCAGCCAAAATGATCTTCGGCTTCGAAATCAATGCCCGCGCAATAGCTACACGTTGTTTCTGTCCTCCCGACATTTCGTTTGGCATGTGTTCGGCCCAATCCTTCAATCCCATTTTTTCGAGGTATTCCATAGCCATCAGGTTTCGCTTTTTCCGCGGAACTCCTTTATAATAAAGCGGAAGCGCGACATTTTCCATCGCATTTTTGAACGAGATCAGGTTAAACGACTGAAATATAAAACCGACCATATCGTTGCGCAATTGGGCGGCTTTTTTCTCACTCATGTTGACGATTAGGTTACCCGATAAATGGTAAGTTCCTTTGTCATAATTGTCGAGCATCCCCAAAATGTTCAGGAGTGTTGACTTCCCGGAACCCGAGGAACCCATGATAGAAACAAAGTCTCCCTGTTCAATATTCAGGTCAATGCCTTTTAGAACATGGAGACTATTGCTTCCCATTACATAGGATTTGTGAATGTTGTTTAATTTAATCATGGCTTTGTTTTCTGCTAGTTTTCAATCCAAAATTCGTAAATAATGTATTTCCAGTCCTATTTTTTTCGATGAATGCCAGTTTTTGCACTGTCAAACGGTTAAAAAGTCAGTTTTATTGGCATAAAAAAGCCCAAAACACCGGTAAATAAAATCTGTTGAACGTTTTGTTTTCTGTTTCTGAAATGTCATTACACCAGAATAGGACGATTGAATCGGGCAATCGTTACAATTCTTAACTAAATTTTATCCTGAGCTGATCATCATTCGTTCGGCTCATCCCAATAAAATGACAAACAAAGGCTAAAAAACCCCAAAGAAAAATAAAGAAACCTGAAAAGGAAAGGACTTATATCTTGTTACTCCTGTTTTCTGATGATTCAGACAGACATTTGCCAAGTTATAAAACCAATATCTTAAGCTATTCATCAGATAACTTAAGTTATTCGACAAACAACTTAAGATAAATATTAAATAACTTAAGTTATTAGCGAAATAACTCAAGATAAATATCAAATATCTTAAGTTATTAGCGAAATAACTCAAGATAAATATTAAATAACTTAAGATATTAGAGAAATAACTTAAGATAAATATTAGAGAACTTAAGTTATTCTACAAATAACTTAAGTAAAAACATAAAAACCTCAAGATAAATGCACAGAAGCGATTGGAAACTTGAAAATGCAAAAAAAATCATCGGTCAAGTAGGCAGTTTTCATCAATTAACCCGCTTCAAAAAGAAATCCTGATTCAGCAACAGAAAAAATCCATAGCTGTACGACAAATCGTTGGTCTTTAAATCGAAGTTTGAATCAACCTGAAAAGCCACCCGTGCATTTTTCGCAATATTTTTCTGCCAGAAGTATTTGGCGGATATCATCGAACGGTTTGGTTGGATTAAAGTTGGGTCTTTGTCGGAACCCGACTGATAAAGCAAACGGCCTTTGGGCGCAAGAAACTGAAAAGCATTCCAATAGCTCAACGAAATGCGCGAATTTCGGGTTTGAGCGCTGGTTTCGAACAAATAGGCATGTCCATTACTAAAAGGCAACGTGTTCGAATCTTTAGTAATGGCATCGTAACCAAACCAATATCCATTCAGGTTAATGGTCTTAACCCGCTCCCCAACATTCATCGCCAATTCCCAGCCTGCAGAAAAATTAGCATGGGTCTGCATCTTAGGCCTCGCCCCACCCTGATTCGAATTAATCTCGCCTCCCTGATGGTAAAACAAAACCCGAAACGGCAATTTGACCGACAATACCGAGTTTTCAACCGCTTTGCAATCGCCAGTCAGGCCAAAAGTAAAATGCTCCTGAAACGGATCGTTTTTTTGGATAAACTGTTCCCAGCTTACCCACGTCTGCGCGCTGAGTTTTGCACCTGAATACAAAAACTGGAGACCGGCTTCCGGCTTATCGGTATACATCCGCTCGGGTTCCCAAAGTTGTTCGGGTAAGCCGTGCAGGTTATTTTGATCCAGATTTCCGGTAACAACTGAAAAACTTTGAGAAAACTGGTATCGTGCCGAGAACCAGGGAACCGCGTTCGACAACTGATCCTTTCCGTTGTATTTAACCAGATGCGCGCCAGCTTCCAGGTAAAGTCCGGCAATCGGAGAGTAAGTCAGTTTGGGCCTCAGCATGGCTCCGGTCAGCGTGTAGCCCGAAACCTGGTTCCCTTGAAATTCGTTATTCCAGAAGAATCCAAGGCTTTCGAACCTGAAATTGAGTTGCCCTTCTTTGGCATCAGCCGATTCGGTGTACGACGAAGCAAAATTCTGAAAATTAAGATCTGAAGGCGATTGACCCTTCAATTGGGTTGCTACAAAAATCAGGCATAGTAAGTAAAAGAGCTTCTTCATTTTTTTTTGACATACTATTTTATAAATCTATTTTCTGATCAACGCTTTACCATTTGCAAATCACCAACCCAAGCTTTCCTCCTTTTGAGGAACGGGAAGGAGGCTATTTCTTCGGAAGGATAAACCGATCGTAAAAAAATAAAAGAACAACCGCACTTAATGCGATGGAACTGAAAATAATCCAGATGGATTGCGGATGATAATCCTTCCAGAGAAAATCGGTCAACTGTTGTTGTGTGAAGTTCATTTGTCGGGCTGCATCGTTAAAATAATCTGTTTTGGTAAAGTGGTCGCCAATTTCAGGAACCGACAAACCTCTTTTGAGAACTTCCTCTTTTAGGAGGAAAAGTTTATCGGCAACTTTTTCATAAGGCGCTCCTGACAAAAATCCGGCAATTTTATGTCCCAGCGCAATGGGTAAAAATGAAGATCCCATGTACAAGGCCTTTTTGTCAGAAGGGGCAATGCTACCGACATACTCGGTATATTTGGGTGAACTACCCATTTCGCCAAGGCTAAAGATCAATAAACCTAGCAGGACGAACCATCCGTTTTGAAACGAGAACATCATTCCCAGTCCGCCGCCCAATACCAGTATGCCGCCCATCATGGCATTTAACGGTTTGAACCTCATTACAAAAGCCGAAATTGCTATCTGGAAAACGATGATGAAAAAAGCATCCATACTGCTCAGGGTCAGAGCTACCGAACCAGGTTCCGATCCAATCATTTCGGCCAGACCGGGAGAAAAAGAGTGAATTCCATTGTAAAGAGCGGCAGTATTTACCCAATCGACAATGAAATTTGGAAACGAATAATATAACTGGTTAAAAGCGGCCCAAAATATCGACATAATAACCAGGAACATCGTATAGCGCCAGTTAATCAGCGTAATAAATATATTTTTGAATGGTTGAAGTATGGATGCCAGCAGCGGCATCGATTTTTTCTCCTGCTTCGGTTCGCGGAAAAAAAGAAGGGTGATCAGAAAATTGATAGCAATGGCAGCAATCGAAAGCATGAATACAAAATTCCAACCTTTGCCTAAAACAATTCCAGCGACAAAAGGGCCAATCCAGCCACCAATATTAACCATCATGTAAAAAATGCCAAACCCGATGGAAGCCGTTTCCGCATTGGTGGTTTTCGAAATCATGGCCGAAACAATCGGTTTGAAAAAT
>Ga0224524_1000317_pt1 | contig 20593 bp, 17 predicted proteins | sample CFST75metaG_FD_179895 | JGI IMG/M metagenome (GOLD analysis project Ga0224524, IMG submission 179895) | Peat soil microbial communities from Stordalen Mire, Sweden - C.F.S.T75 | ecosystem: Environmental > Terrestrial > Soil > Wetlands > Peat | place: Sweden: Norrbotten County, Stordalen Mire... | reverse complement strand
TACACTATTATATTTAAAGATTAATCTTGTGACATTTTGTGACATTTTTACATAGAATATAAATTTTTTACTCAAAACAAAATGTTTATTAAACTTAATATTTGTAACAAATTAATCTATTAAGGGCATAAAGGTAAAATGATATAATAGAGCTGTTGAACAGCCTCGCGAAAGCGGGGCTTTTTTTGTTGCCAAAATTATATTTATTAATTGGTCTGATTGATAGCAAAAACAACAATTATTAAAATAACTATTAAAAAAATGATTGAAGAAAAAAATATTAGAAAAAATAGAAAAGCCTCCATGATATTGGATGGTCAAATAGTAGAAACAGTTTATAAACCAAAAGAAGAAAGAACACAATTTGCGGTTTATAAAGACAAAAAAATAGAGCTAGTCGATACAATTATAAATGATAATGGTGAAGAATTTTATCCATTAGACGCCAAGACCGATATTGTAAGTAAGGGAGTAGTTCTTTTACCATCTGAGCCTATTGAATACGGTACAGAAAAAGAACTTTTATTAGAAATAACTAAATTTATTCACCACTATCTAGAAATATCTCCATTATTTGAACAAATTGCATCATACTATGTACTTTTTAGTTGGATGCATGACCGATTCCATGAAGTACCTTATCTACGTGCTATAGGTGATTTTGGAAGTGGCAAAAGTAGGTTTATACAAACAATTGGTAGTATTTGTTATCGACCAATATTCACTGGAGGAGCAACGACTACAGCTCCTATCTTCCGAATTCTAGACGAAATTAAAGGAACACTTGTGTTAGACGAAGCAGACCTAAGGGCTAGTGATATGACTAACGATATTGTAAAAATTCTTAATATGGGTTATCAGAAAAAAGGTTCTGTGTTAAGAACGAAAGGCAAAGACTTTGACGAAATAAAAGCTTTTGAAGTATTTGGTCCAAAAGTAATAGCAACCCGAGAAAAATTTAACGACAAAGCTTTAGAAAGCCGTTTTCTTATAGAAGAAATGGGTGGTGGAACTTTGCGTAAAGATATACCTAGAAATTTAAGAGATGAGTTTTATGAAGAAGCGTGCGAATTAAGAAACAAACTTCTTATGTGGCGTTTTAGAAATTATCATAAAGAACTTATACTCGATGAAACAATTATTGAAGGAATACATCCACGTTTATACCAAATAGTAGTTCCTCTTTTAAGTATAATTGAGTCTATTGAAATAAAGAATTCTCTAATAGGGTTTATTCAAAAATACAATACGGAACTTGTTGCTGATAGAGGTTTATCAAGAGAATCAGATATCGTTTTTGCAATACTAAAGTTTGAATATGACACAAACAAAAAAGAAATTACTGTTGGTGAAATCGCTAGTTATATTAATCAAGATGTACTTGAATTTGAAGACAGAGTCAATGCAAAAAAAGTTGGTTGGTATTTAAGAGAAAAAATGCAACTTAAAGCTTATAAAAAAAGAAACGGATATGTTCTTGATTTAGAAAAAAATCGTGAAAAACTTAATAATTGTAAAGAAAAATATGGCATCACTGATGCGGACATTAAGGGTGAAGATGTGAACGTTGATGAACGTGTGAACGTTGTAGAGGAAGACAATGCTATCATGTCGGACACTGCTAAAGAACTAGGCTTTGAAAGAGGTTTTTAACCATAAAAATCTATGGAGTTAAAGCCTGAACAAATTAATAAGTTCAAAGAAATCAATAGGGGTAACCCAGATTTTGAGAACTATACGGAAGAGCAGAAAACAATAATTGCTAATGGAGTCGCAAATTACTTTTTAACCCTCTTTAAAATACATCAACGAATAAGAAGGGACAGTATATAAAAAGTTAATAACTTTGGCTGTACAGAAAAGTCCATTATGATATACTAGTGATATGAATAAAAATGACCAATTCTATACAGCTGAAGAATTAGCAAAAATACTTAAATTAAACATAGTAACTATCTACAGATACATCAGAGCTAAAAAACTCAAGGCATACAAGTTCGGCAAAGAATATCGAATAGATAAAAAAACTTTTAACAACTTTATAAATAAAAATCTAATAAAATGAAAACGCAAATAAAAACTAAAAAAACAAACGACGAAGCCGTTATTTACTGTAGAGTATCTTCTAAAGAGCAAGAGGATACAGGCTATTCCCTACCAGCTCAAGAAAAGCTCCTTACGGAATACGCACAAAGAAAAAATCTTACTATTTTAAAAGTATTTTCAGTTGCTGAATCAGCAAGTGGAGCAAAACAAAGAAAAATATTCGGGGAGATGATGGAACACATGAGAAAGAAAGGTATTCAAATACTATTATGTGAAAAAGTTGACCGTCTTACTAGAAACCTAAAAGAAGCCGTAGTAGCCAACGACTGGATTGAAGCTAATGAAGAAAGACAAATTCACTTCGTAAAACAAAATCTTGTAATACATAAAAATGCTAAGTCTGATGAAAAATTCCGATGGGATATTGAAATAGTTCTTGCTAAAAAATTTATTTCAAACCTTTCAGAAGAAGTTAAAAAGGGACAAAAAGAAAAAATAGCTCAAGGAGGCTTACCAACTAAACCACCAACTGGTTATAAAACTATCGGAGAAAAAGGACACAAAATACATGTCATTGATGAAAATACTGCTCCCCTTATAAGAAAAATGTTTGATTTATATTCAACAGGAAATTATTCTGTGGTTGGTCTTGAAGATGAAATGTATAAACTAGGTCTTAGGTCTGTTAGTGGAAATAAGGTCTTACAAAGTAGAATTTATGAACTACTACAAGACCCCTTCTATTGTGGAAAAATGAGATGGAATGGTGAAGTATATCCAGCAAAACATGAACCTTTAATTACTAAAGACTTATTTGAAAAAGCACAAACTATCCTTAAAAGAAGAGGTAAAACTTATTTATCAACTAAACATAATTATCTCTTTCAGAGTAAAATTTTTTGTGAAGGCTGTGGTGGTGTATTAAGCTGGGAAACACAAAAAGGAATATTATATGGTCATTGTAATAACCATTTAAAGTCTCGTAATTGCTCTAAAAAGACCTATATCAAAGAGGAAGACGTAGAAGAACAAATAGATATCGTATTTGAAAAAATAGCTCCTAAAAGTGAAGCCGTGCTTAAGTGGATTGAAGAATTAATTATAGATGAGAATGCTGGGCAAGTTAAATTAAGAGAAACTGAAATTCAAAGATTGAATGGGTTACTTACCAACATCAGAAGAGAAAAAGATAAATACTTTGAAGCAACAATAAATAGAACTGTTGATTTAGATTATTGTGAAAGAAAAATTACTGAATGCAAAAAAGAAGAAAGTGTTCTTGAATCTACTCTTGAGAGAGTAAACAACCAAAGTGATGAATACCAAGAACTTCGTTTAATAATTCATGACCTTGCTTTTAAGGCTAAAGAAATTTATCAAAAAGCACTAACAGATGAGAAGAAATTACTATTCGCTCAATTATTTACGAACTTCACACAAAACGTATATGAAATAAAGCCAAATTATAATTTAGCCTGTCAGTATTTACTAGAATGGATTCCTAAGCTAAATGAAGCCTACGAACTACAAAAAAGTGTTATATCTCCTATACAAAAGAGTAATTTTGACCTAAGTCATTCTATCTTGCTCCGGGGGTAGGGATCGAACCTACGACCAATCGCTTACACTTTATCCCCTATTACTAGGAGTGTGGACTATATCATATCCATATTTTTGATTACTCAAAAACTTAGGATCAAGGCGCTTCGCGCTTCAATATATATTTACACTGAAGAGCTACTCCATAAATGGATAGTCTCTACACCTTCTCTGAAAATATCAGAGCTTGGCTCGGGATTACCCCATAAGGGCTTCCCCGAATTCACCTTGTTTTTCAACCTATCTTTTAATAGGAAGCTGCGTAATGCCATCGTGTATTTCCATGTGACAATTTGCACACAAGAGAACACATTTATCAATTTCTTTTTTAATGCGTTCCCAGGACCTAGTTAAACCCCTAGAAGAAAGATCGAAATCTTTATTCTTCGGATTCAAATGATGAAAGCTTAATGCTCTCTGGCATTTATTATAACCACATATTATACACATACCGCCTTTATATTCTCTAGCCATCTCACGAAGTTTTTTTCTTCTTCGAGTTACAGCCATGATCATATATTCTCTTCGATCGGCATATGTTCGTTTCTCTACTCTTTTCTTTTTGGTATACACAAGTAGATTATACCACGAACATCCGACACAGGCGACCGCTCTACCGCTGAGCTACCCCGGAATTTATTTATCTACAAAGAACTTTTATTAGTTTATCAGAAATCTAAGAAAAAACAACACTAATACTATTGCATTTTTATTAAAATAAGCTAAAATAGTCCTATCTGAATATATCTGGGCCCATAGCTCATCTGGTAGAGCGCCTCATTTGCAATGAGGAGGTAAGGAGTTCGAGTCTCCTTGGGTCCACATTAGAAGACTTCGTCCCCAAGACGAGGTCTTTTACTTTGAAAAAGCTACACATTTCAGCGGTTCCAAAAAAATTATTTTGAAACGTCAAACCTAGTGGAAATTGGAACCATTGCAATTTTGTTTTCACTCCTATTTTCGCATCTTTCCATATAGCACTTGGGTTTTTTAAGTATTCTTCAAGAAACTCTACAGCTTCCTCATAATTGGTGTCTGTGTTCGGCATCACAGCAAGTGAGGCGTTTGCATTGAGCAATTCTTTATCAATCATCGCTAATTGTTGCTTCAAAACATTATCAGGAATAATTCCATCTAAGTTTTTTTTGATTATACCTGTCTGCTTCTCTGTAAGTTCATTTATGTATTTTTTCAAACGGTCTGTCTCTTTGCGTTGGTCTAATGTCGCTTTCACTAGGTTCTCTCGCACGAGCTCTTTCAATCTTTTTATTTTTGTATCGTCAAAGCCATATTTATTTACATAAGCCATAAATGTTTCTTCAAACTTGTCTCGGTTGTGATTTGAGTTATTCCCACCGAAGGATACAATCGGCTCAAAGAAACTCAAGGAGAATAATTCATATACCTACTACGAAATAGTAGAGCTTATCAATCGCTATACGCACCTACCGTGTCTTGCTGTGGGTAAATTATCGGAAAATATCGGACTATCTAGGAATGAGTTAGTAGATAAAGTGAATACAAGTGTGGGGTTTCTACCATTTATCATTCAAGCTGTTCTTGAAACTGTTTATCAGTATACAGAGACCGAGACAACTACCGAAGAAGAAATTGAACTCACAAAAGAATATCCATTTAAGATGAGCCGAGAGGAGGGCAAAAAAGCTCTTGTTGTCTTCAAAGAAAAAGAAGAAGCAAGTGGAGCTACAAGTCGTATCGGTTTTCATATCAATCCTTACAATTTTGACAGTAGTGATGAACGAGACCTGTTCAAAAATATGCGACAGCTTTTGGATAAGAATGAAATAATTAAAGATGTATATTTCACTGGTGGTATTACAACTGATGCCCACAATGATTTTTATGTTGAATACTGGAACCCCACGGAGCAACGCATATCAAAATACTTCCCAGACTTTTTAATTGAAACTGATAAGGGTCGCTTCTTGGTAGTGGAAGTAAAATCTGGGTCCGAAAAAACAGAATATGAAGCAAATAAAAAACGCTACGATGGGACAAATACATCACTCTTTAATGAGGTCTATGCTAAGGAGCTTGGCTTTCTAGATTTTCAGAAAGTAAATAAAGATTTTGAATATAAGATTGTTTTTGATGCTCATCTCCAAGAACGACAACGAGAACTTTTTGAGATGATTAAAACTCTGTAATGGACAACCTAAGAAAACCTAAGAATTGGACGGATGAAGAAAAACAAAATATCGTCAATGTTTTTGCTTGGCTTTTGAAAGAAGATAAAAAACAAAACCCAAATAATTATAAAAAACCTATAAAAGAAAATGATAACACTTCAAGAGTTCAAAGATAGTCTGGGAGATGAAACAAGAGAGCTTACGGAAGAACAGATAATAAAACTTAAAGACAATATGGAACAAACGGCTGAGATATTTTTTAATATGTGGTTAGATGAAATAAAAAATAAAAATATCACCGAAATCAATAAGGATAACAGTGAAAAAATGGGTAAATAAATATTTCTATAATGTCGGAAAACTTCTAAAGAATAGTGATGTATAGTGTGGGGTAAAAAAAATCGCCACCTCAACTAAGTGGTGGCGAAATAATTTAATGCTGATTTTAACTTTTCAACAAGCTCTTGTAATAAGCAACTGACTGCTCAAACAAAGATTGATTAAACTTCAGAGAACTATCTAAGTCATTTTTAGCCGATTTTATAATATGAGCTAAAAGTGTTTCAGGATAGTTTTCTTTGGTTTGTTTTTCAATATTTGTTTGTGATTTATTAAATCTTTCAAACGCTTGTTTATTTGAATTTTCAAATAAGTTTTTTGCGTGTTCGCACGCTTCAGCTATCACGGCTGACAAATAGTTATTATTCGCATCTTTGAACTTCTGAAGTTCAGTATCAAGATATGATTTATATTCTTTTTGTCTTTGGTCGTAATATTCCTGTAATTGGTTAATGTCCATTTTTTTAGATTTTAAGAGTTTTTACTTTGAATGAATAATCATAAACACAAAAAATAATTTTATGCTCAAGATTATTCATTCAAATATATCCTTAAAACTTAATATCAAAGAACCCTATCTATTGAAAGTATAGCACGATTGCTTGACAAAGTCAAGTGGTTATGCTATCATCTAAAAATATAAGTTCTTTTACATTGTTTGATTTTTTGTCTTATTTTTAGTGGATTTTCCGAGCTCTTGTTAGAGGGTTGGGATAATTCACTAAATATAAACAATTAAATCTTAAAAAAATGAACAAAAAAGTAGAATTAGTGCAAAGCGTTTTTGGAATTACGCTACCAAACTTTGAACTTTATACATCAAGTATTGAAGTTGAAGAAATCCAAAAAGAAGCAGACGGAATAATCTATCCTCCAAAATGGAAACATAAAGGCGGAATTTTATTGCCTAAAGAATTTGAAGACTATCTTCCTAACGAAGGTATGACGCCAAAGCAAGCAATTGAACAGCTTGATATTTGTTCATCCTTAGCACGAGGCGGGCAAAATGATAGCTACAAATTGTATTCGCAAACAATAATGATGGAGTTAATCAAAACTGCTGTTATCAATTGTATCTATCTTGCTTCAAAAAACTTCATCGCTTGGGCAGAAAAAAATGAGGAAGGTGAAAATTACCTGCTAAAGGAACTGGAACACGAGATGAACATTTTTAATGATGCTTTTTCTCGCGAAAGACCTTGGTCTCATTACAACGAAGAAGAAATGCGTCTCCGCTATTTAAGGCTCTTGCTGGAAAATAACCATATCTTGAACAAAGGTATAGATATGGGTAATGAGGATATTCATTACAACACCTTGTATGAAAACGTTTTCTCAAACTTTATCCAAAGAAACCGTGGTGGAAATGAATACATTACCCGTTCCGTTTCAAGAATGCTTCAAAAAAAATGCTACGAGGTTGTAGAACAACTTGAAAAAAATTAAGTAGCAAAAAATTATTACAATAGTCCTCCCTTAAACAAGGAGGGCTATTTTTTATTTTATTTTATCAGCATTATATTCTCGCATAATCACCATTAGATAATCACACTCTGTAGCAAATCGGTTCCAGAAATGAGTTCCCAAGTCCACACTTTCAACAACTAATTAATACCCAAAACAAAAAACGCCCGAAGGCGTTTTTTGCGGCACTTATGTTGTTCACGATTAATGCGAGTTTTACCTCACACTCACAAACAGAGTATAGCATACTCTGATAAAAAAAGCAAGTTTTTTTATCGAGCCGCGTTTAAAGGACGATTACGCGGCATGGTTTCGCTAAACCAAAAAAGCAAGTCCTATTCCCCTTTTAAATTATTAATAGAAAAACCCTTTCTTGCGAAAGGGTTTTTCATGTGTTTGGTTTTGTATCTATAAGCCGAATTCTGTTATCGATAGTTATTTATCTAGGCCTTGAATTACTCCAAAGCTCAAGCGATTCTCTCTGGCTTGCACCAGAGCACGATCTTGCACACGCGTAAGTATTTTGCCGTTTCACCCGAACTAAATCGGTTCGTCACTGTTCGCAACTCTATCCTCACGGACGACGGGCATTACCCGCTACGTTTGCCTAGCCAAAGCCATGCTGTGTGTTCGGACTTTCCTCACCCTACCGAAGTAGGGCGCAACTATCCAATACAAAACCGAATATATTATATAATAAAATCACAAAAAAGCTAGTCCCCGGACAAATAAAAACACCCAGATCATTTGATTCTGGGTGTTGTAAAATTATGTGATTAATTTAATGATGAGGTAAATATTCCTTTCTGGTAATATTACCTAAGGAGCCACAGTCAATCTTTATAAGATAGATACCATGACTAACAAGTCCTTCGTTAGAAATAAACGAAGCTGTTATTTCCTGTCCCATCATATTAAACACTTTTAACTTTCCTTCCTTTGCCTTTTGCAATTCAACATACTCTTCAATACCGGTAACTGTGTAATTCCAAACTGTTGCACAACTTGGGGCACCGATTGGGTAGATGTGAACCTGATCTCCACTGTTTAATGAAACAGTAAATACTGCCTGTGTGCCATTCTGTTGTGTTGCAGAATAAACATTGGATCCAATCGACATTTCAATTGGACTTGGAAACACACCAGTAAATATTACCATCTGCATTCCTGCATAATATGTTTCACTTTGTAAACCAGGAGTGCTGGTCACAACAATTTGTTCAGTTGCAGTTGCGGTACAACCACCTGTAGTGCCAGTCACTGTATAAACAGTCGTGGCAGTAGGAGTCGCCATAACTACAGAACCAATTGAAGGAAGAAGAGAAGAAGCTGGAGACCAATCATAAGAAGTTGCTCCAGATGCATTAATCTGTACTGAACCCCCCTGACAAACGGTATTTGAAGCTGCGCTCACAGTAATAACTGGAGCTGGGTTTACACCAATAGCAATAAAATTACTGTTAGTACAACCCTGAGAGCTGGTACCTGTAACGGTGTAAATAGTAGGAATTGTAGGAGTTACAACCTTACTGCTTCCTGCTCCAAGTCCACTACTCCAAGCATAAGTCGAAGCTCCACTAACATTAAGCGTAGAAGAAGCACCTGAACAAATGTTTAAAGAAGTTGCTGTAATGGTAATAATAGGCAAAGAACCAATAGATACCATAACAGTTGAAGATGTGTCTGAACAACCTCCTGCGTTTGTACCAATTACATAATAACTGGTTGCAATCGTAGGATTAGCATGCGGATTTTTCACATTTGGATTATCTAACCCAGTTGCTGGAACCCACTGCCAAGTTGTAACACTTGAACCACTTCCATTAAGAGTAGCGTAACCGCCAGCACAACTTACTCCAGATACTGAAGCAGTTACGTTTGGTTTTGTTTGCACTACAATTTTTGCTGAAACACTTTCTGAACAACCAGCATCTGTCACCTTTAAAGTGTAAGTAGTGGTTGCATTAGGATTTGCAATTGGATTAGCAATGTTTGCATTACTTAATCCTGTCGAAGGACTCCATAAGTAGCTTGGACTTGTAGCGCCACTAACGTTTGCAATTAACTGTACAGAAGCTCCGGCGCAAATTGTATCTGCGATAGGGCTTACTGCCGACGTGTAATTACACGTCGGCATTACAATTGAATCGTTAACATTACTGTCCGCAGAAAACGGGTAAGTTATCTTCGGTCTGAAATAATATTTCTGACCTGGGATAAGACCACCAACTCCAATAGCAAATGTACCGTCTCCGGCAACTAAATATACGCTAGGATTAGTGAACGAAAGTACTGCAGTCGTTGTGCCATAAAAAACACGGGCTTTGGTATTATTACCACTGTTAACTAAGTTTATGTAATGTCCATAAACTACTAATGAATCAGACGTAATAGCTTTTGCTGAATCCTTCATGAAGGTTCCAACTGATTGGCTCATAGCCGAATCATTGATGATGAGGAACATTATCATGATCCCCACAATTGTTGTGATTTTTTTCATAGTTTTTTAATTTTTAGTTTTTGTTTATATTTAGATTATTTATATTTGTTTAAAATTTAATTAATTTAAATTAAAAAAAATTACTACCCATGAAAAAAATTTATCAGGGACAGCATCCTGCCAGCTAAATAAAAAAAATTAGCAGACAAAATGCTGTTCCTGACTAAAAAAGGCAAAGATTTTCGAAGAACTTAAACTTGTAGTAGTCTAGCATATTCAAAGCTGATTGTCAAGGATAAGCTTGACTTTTAGTTTTGCCTGTGATACAATCCAAGAGTATAAAAAAAGGTCAAAAAACCATTATAAATACAATAAATTATAAGCCCGACGCCAAATTACAATTAAAATAAAAAAGCGTCGATAATATATAAAATATATGAAAAACATTATAAAAAAATCAATATTCGTTTTAGGTTTAATAGGAGTTTTAGGCGTCGGAGCAAGTTCTGCTTTAGCAGCCGGTCCATTGGTAACTTCTTTTTCAGTTCCCTCAAAAACAACTGACACTGCCACACTAAGTGGAACAATAGATCCAAATGGAACAGCTCCAATTGCTTATGTCGTGGATCAAGATGGAAACACAATTACAATACCAGAGACAGCTTCTCCTGTATTTTTAGTTACTTCCTTCTCACACACTGTGACAGGTCTTACTCCCGGCACACATTACACTTATGTCCTTTATGCTGATGATGGAGACAGTATGGATTCTAAAACAGTTTCCTTCACAACTGACCCACTTCCTAGTGTTTCAATAACTTCTGCTTCTGCAACTGGAATCAGTACAACCGGAGCTACTTTAAGAGGAACAATCGATCCAAATGGAACAGCTGCGAATGCTTATCTTGTAGATCCAAGTGGAAACACAATCATAATACCAGAAACAGTTTATCCTATGTTTTTAGTTACTTCCTTCTCATATTCTGTAACAGGACTCACTCCTGGAACAAACTATGTCTATACTCTTTATGCTGATGATGGAAATCACGTTGACTCTAGAACAATTTCTTTCAACACTAGTTCAGGTAGTTCTAGCGGCGGTGGCGGAGGCGGAGGTAGTTCAACAACAAACTCCCCTACTGTAGTCACCAAGAGTGCATCAAATGTCACATTAGTCTCAGCAGTTCTAAATGGAACAGTTGACCCTAACAATCACTCTACAACTGCATGGTTTGAATACGGAACTTCAAGTAATCTTTCTGACGCTGTAGCAACTAGCCACATCTCAGAAGGATCCTCAAACTCCGCAGTAACTTTCGCTCAAACAATCAGTGGACTTACTGCAAATAAAACTTATTACTTCAGAGCTGTAGCAAATAATACAGACGGAACTACTAAAGGAAATATCTTATCTTTCAAAATAGGAGAAGAAGCTCCAGTAGTCAGTACTCCAATAATCACAGTTCAAGCAACAAGTAAAACTACAGTCTCAGCTAGACTTAATGCTATCTTCCTTAATAAGGACGGAGTAAGTGCAAAGGGTTATTTCCAATATGGACAAACTTCTGCTATGACTTCAAGCACAGCAAAGCTAGACTTAGGTACTAAAGCTTCAGTAAGTTTTGCAGACTCAGCTATCAACTTATCACCAAATACAATTTATTACTTCAGAGCTGTAGCCGTTCAAAACGGGACTACATACAATGGAAAAATATTGGTCTTTCAAACATTGAAAGGTTCAGTAGTTCCTGTAGTAAATAATACAACTCCAAGTGCTCCTGTTACTCCAGAACCAGCAGTAGTAGAACCAGTAGCACCTGTTGTTTCTGAAAATACTCAAAATTCAGTAATCCAAATAACAACTGACGTAAAAGATGTATCAGCTGGTGACGAGATAAATTATCTTGTATCATTTAAAAATGACACCAAAGATAATTTCGAAAATACTACAATCACTGTTCAATTACCAAATGAAGTTGATTTTAAAGATTCAAACTTCGGTAAGCAATCAGATGATAACACAGTAGTATTCGATGCTGGAGTCTTGATTCCTTCACAAGTCGGATCAATGACAATCAAAGGTAAAGTAAATTCAAATGCTTCAGCCGATGACATTATAGTAACAACAGCAATCTTGTCTTACAATAATTCAAACGATGCTGTTAGAAACGATGAAATCGCATATGTTGCAAACAACATTATCAGTGGAGCAGGAGGACTTACAGCCAACTCAACTTTTGTAGCAGGTCTATTACCTTCTACCCTAATGGGATGGATGCTTCTAATAATCGCAGTATTATTGGTAGCGCTCGTAATCAGAAAAATATACATGAACATAGCTATGAAAAGAGCAGCCAATGCTAATCACATAGATAACTTGCCAATGTAAATTACTAAATAAAAACCCCGCCAATATGGCGGGGTTTTTATTTTGATATCTTATTCCTTGGTTCCGGGAATTTCTTTTTTTGATTCTTCAGATACAACATCATCCAACGAACAAACTCCTGAGACACAAGCAAATTCTTTTGCACCGACAGTGTTGTCGTCTTGCTCGTAATATACAAGTTTGGAGAAATCTATGTGCTTTATTTCTTTCATTCTCTTTTCATATTCCTTCTCTGTTATTTCTTCATAAGGCGCTAGTTGGTACACATGTTCTGATCGTGGCAAGAAAGAAAGTCCTCCTACTATATCCCAATTTTCGTAAACAAAGTTTGCAACTTTAATCCATTCATCTGGACCAACATAAATGGTCACCGATGGATTGTGTTCAATATAATTTACTTTCAATCTCTTCCATTCGTTTAGAAGATCAATAGCGGTAACTTCATTTCGAGTTATTGCATTTTGTGGAGCCTTCATAGGAAATTCAAGAACTGCTACAGTCGAATCAGCGGTAGAATATCCAACTTCTGGTTTTGAAGGCACACCCTGATCTTTAATAAGTTGGAACAATGGATCGTTGGTAGCAATACGAACTCGTCTGATGTAATGTTTTGCGTACCAAGGGTGCATTCCTGAACCTACATACAAAAGCTGTCCTGAGTTACCATGAGGTTTAATCGTAGTAATACAAGTAGAATGATTGATTCCAAATTTCTTCGCATACTCTTTATTAGTCTTTATTGCTTCTTCGCGAAGTGTGTTCAGAACTTTTTCATTTCGAATTGTCTTATTGTCATAGTATCCAGTGATAGAAACACCAAGCAAAGCTTCTTCGTCACAATTCTCTTTCCATTCTTTAGATAAATAACCGAAATGAGTCAATGTGGCTTGGTAAGTTCCCAAAATTGTAGAAAGTCTGACCTTTCTCTTTAAGTCTTCAACCTTGTCATTTGGACGAACAACGATAGAAGTCAAATTACAAAACTGCTTTGAACGAAGAGTTATTTCCCCGCAAGGATTTGAACCAGGAAGACCTACAATAACATTTTGATCATCAATAATGCCATCCTTCTTCCAGCTGTCTATTCTACGTTTTGGAAGCTGAGTCATAAGTCCACCTCTGTTAAAGATACCTCTTTCTCCTGTACCTGACTTTATAAGCTCTACCCATTCATTCAAGAATTCTGAAGCTGAAGGTTTTGTATTGTAGACTGTTGAATTGTTTGCCATTGAACGTTGACCATTGTCGATCCAGAATTGTCCATGTTTTGATTTACGCATTGTTTCATCATCAATATCAGAAAGAGAAATAAGGGCACTTCTGCGAACTCCTCCAGCTACTACAATGAGTCCTATCTGACAAATAATGTCATGCAAATCTAAGTTGGTTAAGCGTTTTCCTTGTCTAGCTAAAATCTTAATTTTTGTAAAATTAATTAAATCGATAAGTGGTTGAGGACCAGAAGCACGGCCTCCTGCTGTTTTCAAACGAGCCCCAGATGGACGAATCTTACTATAATCAAAATCAATATCATAACCATCAGCCCAAGTTTTACATGCCAATACAAATGCATCCGCCCAACCTTCTTTACTATCTTCAATAACATGCTTTGCTAATTTCTTACCAGTTTGTCTTCGAATCTGTGGAAACTTTTGGACTGTTTCTGATTCGGCAGAAAAACCCAATCCAGCTCCACACATAAGGATATACATTATTTCACCAAAATCCTGCCAACATGATGGAGCGATGTAAGAACAGTTGTATGCCCACACATTTGTCTTTTCACAAGCCTCACCAGCAGACCAAAGTAATCGCATTGAAGGACAAATATCTTGTTTCAAAATTGCTTCACGAATCGACACGGCATCTTTATCAGAAAATTTCTTTCCAAGATTCTTCTTCATGTAAGCCATAAAACGATCTACTGTCTCTATCCATGTCTCTCTTCTGCCTAGACTATCTTGCCATTTTGAATATGTTCTATAAAAAATAAATTCTTCATAAGAACTAACAAAATATGAACTTGATGCATCAAAAATCTTTTTACCCTCAGGTGTAATAGTACCGACTTCACGCCTTAAGAGAGCTCTTTTAGATCTATATAGGATATAAGACTTAGCTGTTTTATGGAAACCAAGATCCATAAGCTCTGCTTCTACGAGGTCTTGAACCATTTCCACTGTTGGAGCAAAACTCTTCTCGTTTTTTTCTTCTTTTATATGAATTAATTTATGAAAAACTTTATTGGCGAGACTTTCAGCATCTTTTTCTGCCCCTTCCATCGTTACAGCAAAGGCTTTACTGACGGCATCGACAATTTTATTTAAATTAAAAGAAACCATTTCTCCTTCACGATTCCTAATACTTTTAATCTTAGCCAACTCCTTTTTATTTAAAATAATTTCTTTTTTCATACAGCTATTTTACTCTTTTAAAAAAAATTTGGCGAGTGGAAATCAACAGAAAAACAACAAAGAAAACAGTTTAAAATGACTGTAAATAGCCACTTTCTAAAAAGCTTAAATAGCAAGCTCTAAGAAGATAAAAATCTAATGACGTCGCCTTCTTTCAAATTATTCTTTTCAGAAAAACCAGCCACAACTTCAAGAACATACTTTGTGCTAACATTGGGGCCAAAAGTCTCTGGATACGACTCCGGTTTTGCATTTTTTTTTATATAAACTACTTTCAAATTATCATCCAACCAAATCATATCTATTGGGAAATACATATCTTTCATCCAAAACGAATATCTGCCAGAATTATTAAAAACAAAGAGCATTCCTTCGTCTTCTTTAAGATTTTTCCTGTATGAAAGCCCTCTTTCTTGTAACTCTGGAGTATCTGCAATGTCTACTTTTATTTTTTTATCAGCAACTTCTATATATTTAAAATTTTGTTTTTGTTTTACCTGCGAAATATTTTTAACTGAATGATTTTTTGAAGAAAATACAACTAAAAAAATAACTATAGCAATAAGCAATAATATTACAAAAGATTTTTTTTTATTTATTGTCACCATTATTCCAACCAAAAAGTTTTCCTATTGAGTCAGCTGTCTCGCGCTTGCGAATAACTTTCACTGTTCCATCTCGAGCTAAAATCTTTGCTGGTTCTGAAAGAAGACAATGGTGTGAAGACAAACTATCTTGATATGCTCCTGTATCTAAAACTGCGATGTATTGATCTTCTCCTTCAGGAAGTTTTGGTAAAAGAATGTAATTTCCTCCAGCAGTATATTTATCATCGGAATCACAAGTAGATCCTGCCAACCAAACTGTTTTTAAATTACCATCCATATTGTTCACCGGAACAACATGCCACTTTTGGTGAATTGTCCAAGTATCTTTCAAATCATTTATAAAACTACCGTCAATGATATACCAAGCTTTGGCATTTGCTTTTGGAATAATTTTTTTAGAAATTATTTTATAAATTGTGATTTGAGAAGGAGCCACTATATATTGTCCCCACTCTACTACTAAGTTCGGATGTTTTATGCCTGCCTTGTCTGATAAATTTTTTAAAGTTTTTATAATTTTACTTGATACTCCTTTTGCCATGTAAAACTTTTTCTTTTCATAAGGAACTCCAAAACCTCCCCCGATATCTAGTGTGTCTAAGTTTGGATGTGTCTTCTGTAATTCTACGTAAATATTGAAAGCGTGTTTTATTCCATCAAAAATACTTTTCTGAGTTTTGATTTGAGAACCTAAGTGGTAATGCATAACCTTTAGATTCTTCATTTTATCTAAAGCTAAAACTTCTTTTTCAGAAAGTCCAAAACGATCAAACTTTTTATCCCAATGAGTATCTGCCTTAACATCCAAATCAACTCTGACCCCAAACTCACCTTTATATTTAGAAATTCTATCTATCTCTTCTTCGCCTTCAATAATCGGAATAATCATCATTCCCTTGGCACGAAGCTCTTCTATGAGATCTAAATATTGATCCGTTTTTGGACCATTACAAATAACTCTAATTTTACTATTGAATCTCTCGCTTTCCCAAAGTTTCTTTACCAACCAAAGCTCATTTGCAGAAGCTACCTCTAGATTTGCTCCTTCTGACAACAGAGGCAAAATAAACTCCTTGTTTTGATTAACTTTCATTGGATAATGGTAAAAAAACTTACCTTTATATCCATATATCTTTATATATGCCTGAAAATAACCGATCAAATCCTTTAATCGGTCCTCGATAATAAAAGGAAAAACAACCTGTAGTGGTGTACCATACTTCTTAGCTAAACCACTCAAGTTGTAAATATTGTAACCTTCAGTAACCGTCAAATCAGCGTCCTTGCTTACGTTGAAAAACTGGGTATTAAATTCTTCCACTCCGAGCTTCCAAAACTTCCTCCAATTCTTGCCCTGTTTTTTAGTTTTTTTGTTTGCCATTTAAGTAAAATAATTATAGCAACCTGTCAAAATAATGCAATAGTTTTACCTCAAGTAAGTTCCCAAAAACTCTTTTTTAAATTCCTGAAAATTGTCGTTTAAAATAGACTGACGAATTTTTTTCACCAGATTCACAATAAAATATAAATTATGAATTGAAGCGAGGGTGCCAGCTAGCATTTCTTTGCCATGAAACAAATGCGCGATATAAGCTCGAGAGTAATTCTGGCAAGAATAACACATACAATCTTTTTCAATCGGCTCAAAATCATTTCTATATTTTGTATTGGTGATAATTATTTTTCCATACTTAGTATAAATAGTTCCATTACGTCCTAAGCGTGTCGGTAAAACACAATCAAATAAATCTACACCATTTTCTATTCCCATAAATAAATCTTCTGGTTCACCTATTCCCAAAAGATGTCTTGGTTTTTCTTCTGGTAAAATTTCATTCACCCATTTCACTGCAGAAGACATATCTTCTTTGGCAAATGATCCGCCAATACCAAAACCATCAAAATCCATAGAGGAAATTATCTGCGAACTTTTTTGTCTTAAATTTTTATCACGACCTCCTTGGACTATTCCAAATAAAGCTTGCTCACCTCCTAATTTTTTATGCTCAACTAAACACCTCTCTGCCCAACGATGCGTACGCTCAAGAGCTTCATCTTGATATTTTAAATCTTCCGCCGGGCTAGTACATTCATCAAAAGCAAAAATAATATCCGCACCTAGATTATGCTGAATCTGAATTGATTTTTCTGGAGTAATATAATGGATTGAACCATCGAGATGTGATTTAAAAGAAACTCCATCCTGCCCTATTTTTGCCAACCGTGGCGCATCGCTGTCATCAAAGCGTTCCGGAATTAAAAGAGATGGATCGGTGACTTTAGTTATTTTTGAAATATCTTTACCGTAAGCAACCCCTAAAGAAAACACTTGAAAACCGCCAGAGTCGGTCATCGTTGGCCCACTCCAATTCATAAACTTCCCTATCCCACCAGCATCACGTACTATTTCATCCCCGGGCTGTAAATATAAATGGTAAGTATTGCCGAGCACCACTTGAGTGCCAGCTTCTTTCACGTGAGTAGGTGTCAAAGATTTAATAGTGGCTTTCGTCCCCACAGCCACAAAAGCCGGAGTCTCGATGACTCCATGCGAAGTCTCAAGCACACCAGCTCTACCTAAACTATCTTTTAACTTTTTTTCAATCTTAAAATTCATTTATCTTTTATAATATTTTCTCTTTCAACCAGACAGTATTCAAATTATCTTGATATATATAACCATTACTTAATTCATGTTTATTTTTTAAATTAAAAACAATTTCTCCTCCTTTTTTATCATGAAAAACAGATTTTTCAAGAGTTGTTTGAAAAAGACCAGAACGATTAGTTGCATGACCATGACGCTTATCTAATAAAACACCATCAAAATTATTCTTATCTGAAAAAGATATTATTTCTGTTGTAATTAATTTATAAAGTTTTTCTGCAGAAACTTGAGAAACTAAATCAACTGATGGGTTTGGACAATATAAAAGATATTTTTTACCGTCAGGCTCTTCCATTTTTAAAAGCATAACTGTACCAACACACTTTTTACGAAATTCATCAAAAAGAACAAACTCAAAATAATTTTTATTCTCAAGCATTTTAGGATTAGAAGCAATACATACATCCCCTATCATTCGAGCATGAGCATTTTCACGATTTTTTGAAAAATATCCCTTTATAATGCGCTCCTTAGACATTTTTACTTCACCTTTTCTGTTCTCATCAACTTCCTTAATTTCTTCATATTTATCCAATTCACTTTTTATTTCTTCATATGTACTTTGACGAAGACTTTCTAATTTTTGTATATCAATAGCAACTTCAGTGTCTACTTCTTGGAATATCTCTTTTATTCTTTCTTTAAACAAAGTTTCAAATGATGAAAAATTATCTTTAGAAAAAACTACTGCAAAATCATTAGAGACAGTTTTAATTAAAGGAATTTGTTGAAAAGTATTCATAAAAGATTTTGCGACTTTTTTTTTAATTATTTCAGTCGTAAGTTTATCTTCTGGAAGTCTAGAAAGCTCATTCTGTATTTTAATAAAAAGTTTTTCCCCTTTTATAATTTCCTTTGAAATATCTTTAGCAAATAATTTTGCATCTTCAGATGTTCCAACTTTTTTCCCTATTTCCTTAAGAGTCTCCTTCATTAAATCACCGTAACGTTCAGAAAGTTCAGAAAGCATAACATACTCCTTGCCCTCCATTTTTTCATACATATTAGTTCGATCATTACTTCCTGCAATAAATTGATCATAATTACCATTCAATTGATAGGCCAACAAAAGATCAATGGATTTAGGATCTAATCTATTCTCTCGAACATATTCTATAATTTTACCTTCGAGAGTCTTTGATTTGGTGTCTGGAAAATTTGTATCAATAAAATTGACGAGATTTTCTTTTGTAGTTGCTAATTTCTCTATATCTTTAATTCTATCCTGATATTTTTTTAATAATTCTCCATCCTTTTCATAATTGTTTTTAATTTTATAACCAACAACCCCAGAAAGACGTATTTTATATCCATTTCTATCAAAATCATATAAAGATAAATCTTCACTGCGATCTTTATACTCTTCAATATGATTATAAGTATTATAATTTCTTTGTGGATAAACTTCTTTTAATATAAATTCATAATAATCTTTATTTTCATAAAAATCAGCTACCTTATTTTGAGCGACGCTGTCAATATCTTTAGAAATTTTTTCAAAAAAACTATTTTTTTCTTCTTTGGTTCCCCCTTCTGAAAATTTATTGATATAAGAAAGGACTATACCCCTATTTGAACTTATAACTTCTTTTGCTTCATTTAATAATCCTAATATATGAGAATATAGTTCTCTTGGTTTTTCAGATAAAACTATTTTTTGAGCTAATTCTTTATTTATATAAAAAGGTTCAGTTTGCAATTTTTCTATTTCTTGAACTACTGTTTTTATTTCAAAAATAAAATCTGGTAATTTGATAAACTTATTAATTCGTTCATTTACAATGAAATCATCATTTAAACCTTTAAAAGGATCATTGCCATAATTGCCAGCACTTCTAAATTCTTTTTGAATTGACTTTGCGGTCAATTCAATTATTTCATTCGTTTTTAATAATTCTTCAGGAATTGGAAAACATTCCAATATACTCACTACATTTTGTGTATATCCTGATTCAAGCTCTTTCTTTAAATCTTCAAAAGCTCTATTTTGATCGTCTGGATTTTTAAAAAATTCTTTAATATGTGGAAATTGATAAATAATACTACGTGCCCAATCATTTCTATCATTAGATATCCATTTTGTTTTTATTGCATCTAATATTGCTTTATCCGAAACATTTTTCGGAAAAGGAATCTTATCATAAATAACTCGTGCATTTCCATAAGAAAGCAAGCCGTTTAAATTGTCTTTAAATTCTTTTAAACAGGCTTCTTGTACTATTGGATTATGTAAAAATTCATTCGAAACATTAAAAGATTTTATATTATCTAAAAATACATCGGTTTTACCTTGTTCTACAAGCTCAAGTATTTCACTTTCTGGTAAATCTTTAAAATTAGACAAATCATCTTTTAAATCAGCAACAAAATTCTTATTTTTTAATGCATAAAAAATTTTACTATCCAATAAATACTCTGGTAATAATTTTTTATTTTTTACAATTTTATATTCATCACCGTTTTTAATTAATTTTTC
>Ga0224524_1000309_pt1 | contig 21004 bp, 24 predicted proteins | sample CFST75metaG_FD_179895 | JGI IMG/M metagenome (GOLD analysis project Ga0224524, IMG submission 179895) | Peat soil microbial communities from Stordalen Mire, Sweden - C.F.S.T75 | ecosystem: Environmental > Terrestrial > Soil > Wetlands > Peat | place: Sweden: Norrbotten County, Stordalen Mire... | reverse complement strand
CAGCAATGTGCTTTTACCGATTCCGTTTGGGCCAACAACTAATAATCTATCTTTTTTACGCACAGTTTTATTAATATCTTTAATCACCGGCTGATGATTTTGAATGACTTTTACCTTCTTTAAATTAACTAATTCGCCGGTAATATCTTGGACCGGAATATCAAAATCTCTGATTGTTCTGTCTTCCTGCCTAACATCAACTTTATTTTCCTCTAACTCTTCCGTTTCATCCTTTAATTTTTTAGCTAATTTTCTCATCTTACCGCCTTTATGAGCGAAGAAATTAACTTTTTCTTTACGGTCTTTAATTTGTTTTTCCAGTTGCGCATTCTCGCGTCTTTCTCTTTCGACGCGTTTATTGATTTCTTCAACGACAGAATAATAATCGCCGACGTACATTTCAGTTTTATGCGTAAAATTATTTAAATACACAACTCCTTCGGTAAAACAATTTAAAAAGTCGGCATCATGAGAAATAACCAAAACCGTTTTATCATACATGACTAAAAAAGTAATCAAATGATCAATTCCGTCCTTATCTAAATTATTTGTCGGTTCATCCAAAAGTAAAATATCCGGATTTTGAATTAAAGAATAGGCAAGCAATAAACGCGCTTGCTGACCGCCGGATAAATCACCCACAATTCTGTCCAGTGGAATATCAAAATTAACCGCCTCAAGCGCCTTGCTTATACGGCTTTTAATATTTCCCGGAACTTCATGAAAGGCTGTTTCAAAATAAGCCTCAACCGTTAGCGTGGCGAATTCTCGCCCCATTGTCTGGTTAGCCGTACCAATCGTCGCCCCATTTTCAATCGAAATCTGTCCGCTTTTCGGTTGCAGTTCTTTTTTTATCAACCCGAAAATCGTACTTTTGCCCGCACCATTCTGGCCCATTAAAGTCATCTTGGCACCACGGCGGATATTAAAAGACGCCCCGTCTAAAACCGGGCGTTTATTGATATATTCAAATTTGACCTCGTCAAATCTTAAAACAGTTTCTTCTGCCATAGAGTATTAATATAGTTAATTATTTCCCAAATAGAATAACAGATAATCAAGAAAATTGCTAGAGTAAGCTAAATTACTTCTCGCAAATCGCTTTAGCCACCGCTTTCGCTGCTTCGGGATTAAAGGGCTCAACTAATATTAATTCCGGACTTGGGTTTTCAACTAAACCCGCCAAATTTACAGCCGCTTGAATTAGCATCTCGTCTGTAATCTGTTTGACCTGATTATCAAGCGCCCCGCGGAAAATTCCCGGGAAAACTAAAACATTATTGATTTGGTTGGGGTAGTCGCTGCGGCCGCTAGCAATAATATAAGCGCCAGCTGCCTTAGCTTCTTCCGGCATAATTTCCGGAACCGGATTAGCGAGAGCAAAAATTATCGGACGATCATTCATACTGCGAACCATTTCTGGAGTTAAAACTCCGGCGGCACTGACGCCAATAAAAATATCTGCGCCTTTAACTGCATCTTCTAGTCCGCCTTTAAGCTGGCCACGGTTGGTAATTTGAGCGATTTCAAGTTTTGCTGGTTTAAGTCCGGTTCGTCCTTCGTAAATTATTCCCTCACTATCGCAAGCGATGATATTTTTAAAACCATATCCACTTAACAATTTTATAATCGCCGATCCGGCCGCGCCGGAACCATTAATAACTAAATTAACTTCCTCCTTGTTTGAACCGCGAACTTTAAGAGCATTAATTAAACCCGCCAAAACAACCGTCGCCGTACCGTGCTGATCATCATGCATGACCGGGATATCTAATTCCGCCTTCAACCTTGCTTCAATATTGAAACAGCGCGGCGCCGAAATATCTTCTAGATTAATTCCGCCGAAAACAGGGGCAATATTTTTAATTGTTCTGATAATTTCTTCTTCATCTTGAGTATCAAGGCAAATTGGGAAAGCATCAACGTTCGCGAACTCTTTAAATAAAATACATTTCCCTTCCATAACAGGTAAAGCCGCTTCCGCGCCTAAGTTGCCTAAACCTAAAATCGCGCTGCCATCAGTAATAACGGCAACCGTATTTCCTTTTAAAGTTAAGAGTCTGGTTTGGCTCTTATCTTTAGCAATTACCCGGCAAACCTCAGCTACGCCCGGGGTGTATGCTAGGCTTAAATCATCCTTAGTTTTAACTGAAACTTTGCTATGAATTTCTAATTTTCCCTGATGTTCGCGGTGCATGGCCACGGACTCTTGATAAACATCTTTCATATTTTTATTTATTTTTTAAATAGTTATCTAAAACTTCAATCGCCTTCCGAAAAGCCGACCCGCGATGGTTAATCTTAATTAAATCTTCTGAATCGCGCTCGGCGTTCGTTTCCTTATAATCAAATTCTTTCGCTAAAAAAATCGGCGCATAGCCGAAGCTTTTATTTCCCTTTGGCGCTAAAGCCAGTCTGCCCTCCCAAATTCCTTCAACTGTATCCACAAATTTAGTTGTTGGATCATAGATTGCAACCGTGCAATGGTAATGGCAGGCTCTTTTTTCTTCAGGCACATCTTTCATTTCTGCCAACACTTTTGCGTTATTATCCTCATCAATTCCTGTTCCGGCATAGCGAGCCGAATAAACGCCCGGACGCCCACCCAAAGCATCAATGCAAATTCCACTATCATCGGCGAGAGTAATCATATTTAAAAAATCACCCGCCACAATGGACTTAATCAAGGCATTGCCTTCAAAACTTTTAGCATTTTCTACTAAATTTAAATTTTTAGTTTCTTCCGGAAAATCATAGAGAAACTTAAGTTCAAAATTAGTATCTTTGAAAATCTTTTTGATTTCTTCAGCTTTGCCTCGATTAGCGCTCGCAATTAATATCTTTATTTTCTTGTGCATAGATTTAACTTCCGTATTTTTCTTTAAAATCCCTTTCGTCGCCATAACGCGCAAAATTTTGCTTAACTTGGTCCGCTTGGACTTTAAAACCAGGCTTATTCGCATGCATAACGCCGCACCAATACTTCTCTGTTCTTCCGGAAATCTCTTTGGCATATAAAAGGAAGCCATTAACATAACCACAATACATGCAGTTTATCTTTTCCAACGGGGATAAATAGGCTAGTTTGGCTCGATCACGAATTAAGACGTACTCTGAACGCTTAACTTTTTCTAAACCATAAAGCGGAAAACAAATTTCGTGATAAACCGAAATCGCAAAGTCTAAAAATAAAACCGCAATGAGAGGAAACCAAATAAACGGAAATGAAATAAAATGGTTCCAAAATCTTTGCGTCTGAAATTTTCTGTAATTCATATACTGTATTTTACCATACTTTCGCCAATATAAAAAAGCTGCCCAAATAGCGGCAGCTTAAATAAATTTTTTTTACGTATATTTTACTTAGAAATTCCTATTCCCGATATAATTCTGTGGGGTAATTTGCTTCATTTTTTCAACCAGTTCCGGAGCTAAATTATTCTCTTTGGCCACCTGGTCAATAAAATTATGCATATCTTCCTTAGTTATGTTCTTGCCACGTGTGGCTTCTTTAAGAAGATCGTAGCCGCCAGTTACACCCGCGAAGCGAAGAATAGTTTGATATGCTTCCGCGACGACGCCCCAATTATTTTCCAAATCCTGATTTATTTTTTCCGTATTGGCATGGACTTTTTTCATACCCTTTTCTAAAGCTTTAAGAGCGATCAAAGTATGAGCGAAAGCGGTACCAAAATTCCGGATAATAGTTGAATCGGTCAAATGCCTCTGAAAACGGGAAATTGGTAATTCATCGGCGAAGAAACTAAACAGAACATTGGCGGTCTTTAGGTTCCCCTCGGCGTTTTCAAAGTCTATTGGGTTAACTTTATTGGGCATTGCGCTTGAACCATCTTCGCCTTGAATTGGTTTTTGGGTAAAGACTTCCATGGAAATATATGACCACATATCACGCGCATAATCCAAAAGGATGGTATTGCCGCGTTTTATAACATCAAATAATTTCGCATAGGTATCATGCGGCTCGATTTGAGTCGTGTAATGGTTGTAGACAAATTTTAACAATACAGGGTCTTCATTTTCAATTTCATTAAGTCGTTTAATGAAATTTATAGAAAAGTCCACCCAGTCTACCTCAGGTTTGGCGATGTTTAAAGCATTATGCCCGCCGGTCGCACCACCAAATTTAACCAAAATACTCAGGTCGGTAAATTCAATTACTGTATTAGTAAGTCTATTCACAAACACATATTCTTCCCAGCCAAGCGTAGATGGCGAAGCTGGTTGACCATGTGTCCGCGCTAAAAGTGGTATTTCTTGATGTAAATCAGCTGCTCGTTTTAGCGCATAATAAACTTTAAAATACTCTGAGTAAATCACTTTTATTCCCCGGCGCAACATAAAGGCGTAAGCCAGATTATTAATGTCTTCGGAGGTCAGACCGATATGGGCAAATTCAGCCAAATCGGACATTGATGATTTTTCCAAAGTTTCTTTAAAAAATCTGACGACGGCATTAACGTCGTGGTTTGTTTTTTTCTCAATCTCTTTTATCCTCAAATACGAGGAATTTAAAAAAGATGTGTAGAGATGATCCAAGAAGACACATTCTTCATCGGTTAAAGGACGAATAATTTTTGCGTCTGATGAAAGCGCCTTAAAATATTCCACTTCAACTAATAACCGGAAATTCATTAAGGCAAACTCACTAAAGCAAGAGGAAAGTTCCCTGGTCTTGTCGCGATAGCGGCCATCAACTGGCGAAATAGCAAATCCACTTCGTAAGATTTCGAAATTTTCATTTGCTTTTTTTGCTTCTTCCAATCCTAAATCTGTTGGCATGTTCTTTTCTTTTTTTTGGTTAATAATTACTAATTTTCAAATCTTTTTCTGGCCAAAATTGGACACTGTGGATTGCCACGTCTTAAATTTCCATAGTAATTGAAAGTCGTACTATGGCAATCATTGATTTGGCATTTGGCTGCAAATCTACATTCCCGACATTCCTCAGGAATTTCATTCGGTAGATTGCGAATCGTTTTAAGAAGCGTTGATTCGTCCCAGGCTTTGGTAAGAAAAAAATCAGGATGATTAACGTTACCAATAATTTCACTGTAGGCGCCACAAGGTAAAACATCACCATTAGGATTAATGACTAAATAGCCCTCTTCCCCCTTACCACAATTACAGCGAGAAATTTTTTCTAAAGGCACTTCCTCAACTAAAAACTCATAGCAAAGTGGCAAGAGATCAACACGGAAATTAACTTGGCGTTTATAGTCCAAGAGCATTTTAGCCATTTCCAGGACTTGATCCGGTGTCATCTCTTCTTGCGCGTCAACTTCTTTATCACCCATTTGATTAAAAGGCTTAATTTGGAATCTGTCGGGATTTAAACTCGGCAAACGTTCCAACAAGTCTTTCAAATGAGGAAAAGTCCGACGCGTAACCGTGACTTTAACAAAACGTTTAAAACCATGTTTTACCATTGCATCTAAAGTCTCATTAATTTTTTTCCAGTCAATCGGCTCATAAAGAGATAGGCGAATTTCTGTTAAGCCCGCTTCACTTAATTGCGACAATACTTGTTCGTCCAATAAAGTTCCGTTGGTGTAAATAGTTGAGTCAGCACCCATGGCTTTGGCGCGCCTTATTATTCCCAAAGTAATCTGAAAATACTTGGGAATCGTCGGTTCGCCGCCAGTAATTACAATACGCTTGAGTTGCGTTTTGAGTTGTGGATCGCTTAAAGCATTATCCACGGTTTTCGTGAGCAAAAAATTATATTTGTCTTCGCACTGGATTAAACAAAACGAGCAAGACAAATTACAATCAAACCCGACTTGGAATTTCACACAAGTCAATTTATTTTTACAATCCATTCATTTTCCTTTCTTTTTTTATAATTTGTAAACGAACAATAACAAAAAAATATACCACACTCGGTATATTTTTGTCAAAGTCGATTTGGGCCAAATCTAATTGGCCAATTCTAGGCGTTTTGTTTCCTTAATCGTATAAATATCATTATTTTTTTCCAGTTCAACCCAGGCGCAGTCGCCAATTTCTTGAAGTTCGCCTCTCTTTAAAATATCACGGAACAAAACCCTCATGGGACCGCCGTGCCAAATAACGGCCACGCAAGAATATTGATTATACTCAAAAATATCTCTAAAAGCTTCTTCAATTCTCACCTGAAAATCCTCATATGATTCCGCACCCTCAATGGTATTAAATCTATCTTTCAATTTTTCAACCAACTCTGGAAAATCATTTAACGCTTCGCTTTTAGTTTTGCCGGTCAAGATTCCGTATTGGTTTCTTTCTTTAATTCTTTTCTCAGTAATTACGGTTGCTCCCAGACTCGCTAAAATATTAGCTGTTTCTTGGGCGCGAACGAGCGGACTGGAAATAACCATCTCTATTCCCTTGTCTTTTAATTCTTTACATAATGTCTCCGCCTCTTCTCTACCCATCTCGGTTAAATGATCATCATAGTCTCCGCCATAACGATTTTCCACATCACCCGTTGTTTCTCCGTGTCTAATAAATATAATTTTCATAAAATTATTCTTTGCGCGCATAATTAACTTGGGCTAAATTAACCTAGGTTTAATCAATTGACTGGAAAAAATTACAATGTCCGCATGGCGGAATCGGCGTCTTGCTTTCCGAACAGAAGTATTGGCCGTCTTCAATGGTGAAGCTGGTGCAATTTTGGCATTGACTAGCTTCATTATCCCATTCGGCGACAAACTCGGATTCAATTTCGTGTGACATATTTTTTACTGGCTATTTTATTTCATTAAAAGGCTAATTTCGCTATTACGCCGGGCATTATTAGGCGCATGCAGGACAACAATTACTCTATCTTTATTTGATTTTTCTAAACGCACAGCGACATTAATCTTGGCTTCTGTTAAATAGCCAACTTTCATACCAACTGGTTTCATGGCCAATAGGCTGTTATTGCGGCTATATATTCCAACTTTTCGCCCAGTCGCAATCTCCTTAAAAACATAATTCGGTTTTGAACTAGTCTGGCTAACCGAAGTATAGGCAAAGGCTTTACGGGCCACAACCGCCATTTCCTTAGCCGTACTCAAATTTTTAGGATCAATGCCAGTCGGCTCCGTAAACTTTGTATGGGTTAGTCCCAAAGCCTTAGCACGCTGATTCATTTTCTTAACAAATTGTGCCCGGCTAATTCCCGAATTATCAACTAAAGCGATGGCTGCTTCATTAGAAGAAGCGATTAACATCGCATTCCATAAATCTTTAACTAAAACTTTATCGCCGGCACGCAAATCGATTTTACTAGTTACATCCCCTTCGTCAATATAGGCGTTGGTATAATTAACTTCAGCCACCGTAATGGTCACTTTCTTATTCATATTTATACCCATGCCGAGAAGAACTTGAGCTGTCATTAATTTTGTTAGTGATGCTAAAGGCAAAACAACATTCTGGTTTTTTCCCCCAATTACTTTTCCGGTTTTGGTATTTATAGCCGCACTTGATATGCCGTACTTATCATACGCCGTTGAAGTTGCTGAAGCTAAAACCGGAGCCGCGCCGCTATTAAAAACTAATAAAGCTAACGAGATGACGGTAAAATATTTAAATAATTTTTTCGTATTCATGGAATAAATAATTAAAATTTGAAAATTTACTAACCTAGATTCTACGCATTAAACCTGGTTCCTCTTCTACCATTTCTCAACGTGGATTTTTTGGCTTGCGAAATCCGCATCGCTGTGCGCTTCTAGTTTATTTTTTGCAAAACCAACAACGATAATATTTATCGCTTGAAAATTTTCCGGAGCCTCAATAATTTTCTTAACTCCGCTTTCCCATTCCGGCATTAAGCTTTTCCAAACTGTTCCGAGGCCGAGAGCGGTCGCTTGTAAAAGCATATTTTCAGTAGCCGCAGCCAAGTCTCGCATTGGGCAAGGTGATATTTCTTTATTAACCAGTGGAATAATTAAAACCGGAGCCTCGATAATAAAATCTTGCCCCACAATTTCAAAAATTTGTTTTTTGGCTTCCTGATTTCGAACGACAACAAACTCTAAAGTTTTTTTATTACAGGCAGTCGGCGCAAATTGGCCCGCTTTAATTATCTCAGTTATTAATTCTTCTGAGACATCGTCTGATTTATATTCACGGACCGAACGCCTCTCTAAAATTTCTTTTATAATCATAAATTTATGTAATTTATCTTCATATTTCATTATAGCAAAATTGCGCTCATCCTTGTAGCCTCTTTTTTCCTAAGAAAAAAGGAGCTGTGTTTAAGCTCCCTTATACTTTATGCTTGATTTGTTTTTTTGTCGTTGCCAGTAAATTGAAATTAATTTTTACAATTTGCTGACTCTGATTTCATTGATGTGAATTTTACCGTTTCGCAAAACGGCAAATTCTACGGTAATATATTCATCAATCCTGAGAGAGTCAAAAAATTTTTTATTGACTTCACATTCAGCGATCTCTTTTTTTAGAACAAATCTTATTAGATATTTCACTCCATTCTTTGATGCGATCGTCCTGTTATTAACCTGCGTTAATTCTGTTTGGACTGGTTGGCCATGGTAGTTAATATAAAATATAATTTGCTTTATGCCGATGACAATTGCCCAGACAAGAGCAACGGCGATCGCGAAAATTACCAAAACCGCTATAGCTTCTAGCAGATGAATACAGACCCACATAAAGACATCATTGAAATTCCAGCTCATAAAGAGCTTTTGAAATAAAGTTGTTTTCATTTTTTTACTGTATTTGGGTTAATAATTAAGTTCAAAACCAAAAGCTCTTGAAACTAACAGTTTTTAGTTTTGAACCCAATATTTCCCTATTTGTTAAAGGCCTGGTATTAACCAGAAATAATACATTATTTATGCTATTTTGTCAATACATATTCTTCATTATAATAACATTTATCTAAAATTAGCTAATATTTTGCTTGCTCATAAAAAATAACCACTAATTTAGTGGCTATTTGTAAAGGGGTTATATGTATTATTTACATTTTTTCCGAAAGCAATATATTTTTTAATTCATCTAAGTTATGTACCAAGAAATCAGGTTGGGCCTCTGCTAGCCTATCTTCGGTTGTAAAACCCCATGTGCTAGCAATTGTTTTGATGCCAAGCTTCTTTCCAGCCTCAACCTCGTGGTTTGAATCGCCAACCACAATCGTCTCTGACTTATTAAAATTATGCTTAATCATTAATTTTTCCATAACGGCCGTTTTGTCGTAAACATCCGTGGCCACATCTAAAAATATATTTTCTAAACCAAAATTATCAATTTCCGGCAATAAAGTTTCGGGAAGATCTGAACTGATAACAACCATGCGTGCGCCTTTATTTTTTAAAGATTTTATCCAATCAGCAATGCCTGGATATGGGCGCGCCTGAGGGCATTCCATCACTGCTTCTTTATAAGCAATTGACTCCTCCTCATTTGTTATCTCGGGCAGATATTTATTGTAGAAAAGCATATACGGCTGTTTCCAATTTTCTTTCAGTTCAGATAAGCTTATCTCTCTACCGCCAAATTTTTTAAATACTTTATTCACGACAAAAAGATGATCCTCAACTGAATCCTTAATAACACCCGACCAATCAAAAATTATATTTTTTATCATATGTATTTATTATACCACACGCATATGCTTTCGCGCGTCAGTCACTAAAGCCGAAAACGTTGCTAAATAATTACGATATTTCTTTTTATAAATATTATACGGGAGCAGAGATAAATTATTCTGTAAATTTTCAATAAAAAGCTGATCATTTAGAGCAATAATAGTTTTGCTTACCGGAAAATCAGTCGCCGTGCCCTTGTTATTTACAATATATTTCACAGTCCGCATCGGTTGCCATGGTGAAAGCGGAAAATGTGAAAATCGATACAAGGCTTTGGCATTAGGCACTTTTTGATATAGAACAAGGTGCTTGCGTAGGGCCGAGTATTTTGTAAATATAGCCAGTACATTATCAAAAACATCCAGGGGGATTGTCGGCAGACCAAAACGATTTGATAGACGAAACGGATCATAACCACCTGCTTTTAAAATAAGGGCCACAACATCGGCGCAATTATAAGTATACTTATTCCAATGCGTTGTATTATTTTTGTATCTCGTCTCTATCTGATTCACCTCGTTCAACATCGCTTGTACGCGCTCTTGCGGAATGCCCGCAACGCGAAGACCTAATGTTTCTCGGCCATAAGCCAAACCATATGTATTGGTGTGAATTTGTGTTGGTGATTCAATATGCGTTCCATACAAATAATCATCCAAGCCAAAATGCTGCAAAAAAAGATTATCAGTTTTTTGATCGGCTTTATAATGGGCACTATATATTGTTTGACCGATACGAATAGCAATATGTCCAAAAGGGTTTTCATGAGAAATTTTTTCCGGCAATATGGATGTTGAATAAGAAAGAAGTATTTCAATATCAGCCGGAATCTCCGCATCAAGCTGTTTAATTATCTGCCGAGTATTGGCGACCGGCTCGCCGTTCTCGGCGCCAAAATTAAGCAAGGAATTCTCTTTAGACGTCACACCCCGCAAAGCAAAATCCGCAATTCTAGAAAAATCAGCATCACAATTAAAGTTATTTTGCGCCTCAATCATCTGTTTTAATTGATTGTCATCAGATAATAACTCCGCAACCACCTTTCCGGTTTCTTTTTGTTCCGAGACCATTTTAGCTAAACCTAAATTAACAAACATGGCCGCATTCTCCCGCTCGTGTCCACTGATTAAATCCAAAAGGACTGTCGGCAAACCGACAGAAAATGCTTCTGGCGGCGTTATTCCGCCGGCTTTAGAAATTAATAATCTAGCCGCTCTCATCAGAATCATAATTTCCTGATGAGAAATAAACCCTAAAACTTTCAAGCGAACATGTGTCGGTAAATTTGGGGCAAAATTTAAAAGTTGTTTTTTTAGTCTATTATTTTTTCCGCAGACGGCCACGATTTGTATTTTGTTTTTATAATTCTCAGCGATACTAGATATAATGAGCTGATAATCGCCTACACCTTCTTTACCGCTAGTGAGAAGAATCATGGGGATGTCAGGATTCAAGTCCAAATCTCGCAAAAACTTTTGTTCGCTATTTTTATCTTCACTTGCTCTTTGAACCGGCATGCCCGAAATGCTTATTTTATCTAAAGGCACACCTGCGCGCAGCCACTGTTTTCCTAATTCCGAATGAGCGAGAAAGGTCTGGTCAATTAATTTTGATATTCTCGGTAAATAACCAACAAAAAAATCCGTATGCAGCCAGCCGATAGTCACTTCGGGCAAAAGTAATTTTTCGCGCATGACGCCTAAAATTTGGGCTGACCCATAATGAGTCGCTAAAATTACATCAGGCGCAGACGCTTTAACAAAAGCTAATAATTTTTCTTCCTGAAAATCCTGGGCTAGTGATGATAGCGAAGCTGCACTTTTTCCGCGCTCCTGCATCGCATGAAAAAGAACGTCAAACGTATTTGGTAAATTATTAGCGACAAACCAATATAATTTTTTATCAATTCTGCGTTTAACCGGATTCATAAAACCGCGAATATCTTTAAGAATAACGCTAGATTTTGGACTGAGCTCTTTTATCTCTCTTTCAATCGTTCGAGCCGCACTATAATGCCCTTCACCAATAGAGGAATAAAAAATGATAATTTTCTTTGGCCTTAATTCAGCCTCGGATATGTTCATAAATAACTAAATTATTTTAAAATTAAAATAATACCAATTATCATAATGGTAAACGAAAATATTTTTTTAAACACGCTTGCTTTATCAATTTTTTCTTTAAATAGGCTCGGAAAAAATTTACTCAAAATAATAGCATAGAATAGAACAAAAATTGGCTGCAGCGCACTGACACCTTTTTCTAAAGTTACCGGCACCAAAAAAATGGCATAAGTTGCGGCCATAGAACCGCCGAAAGATAGTATCTCTTCAAAGGCAAAAATCGGCAGCTTCCGTTTAAAATTAGTAAATTGTAATTTAATATCCTGCCGTCTCTTGGCGAATAAAAATAAACTAGCGGCGAATAAAAAAGAAAATATATTTGGCCAAATAAAGCCGACGCTCCAATCTGATTTTTCAAAAATGTATTTATATAAAACCGCTTCAACGGCCAACATTAAGGAACAAAGCAGCATGTACAATAAAGATTTATTGAACTTAAATTTTTTATGGCTATTAAAAGATAAAAGAAAACTAGATAGAATAATAATAAAAAAACCTAAGTATTGCTGCAAATGCAATACTTCGCCAACGATTAAAAAAGCGAAAATAGGGACAAAAATGTCACCCAAGGCAAACATGGAGGCCACTACGGAAGTATCGTCATCTTCCAAGGCTTTATAATAAGGAAATAGATACAGAACTTCTATTAAGCCAATTATCAGCAAGAAAGGAATAAGCCTTAATGGCGGCCAACTGGGATGTTCTACTAAAAAAGAAAATGGGATAAATATAAAATTAAAAAGTGAACTAAAAAATACTAAAGTCCAGGTATTCTTAAATATTTTATTTATCAGATATTCATCAAGAACATTGGCGAGGCCATGAGAAAGCGGTGAAATTAAGGCGATAAGTACCCAAAACATAAGGAATTATTTATTAGCTATTTTGTCTCTGATTATCATATATTTTTCTTTTATTATAGCATCTTGGCTAAAAGCGATATACCCCAATTTAAAAAAGCGGGCATTTGTCCGCTTTTACTCTTTTTATTTTTTATTTTATTTTTTAAACTCTCTGGGCAGGAAGCCAAGCGCCGAAACGCGGTCACTATCGCGATAGCTATACAATTGAGTACCTTCTAGCTCAACAATATTACTCGGCACTAGATTAAAACTTAATTGTTTTGGGCAATCTCCATAATAGACGTCTCCCGCACAATTAATGTTTAGGTGCTCGTAGCGCAATAATTCGGAATGTGTCAGTAAAATTATTCCGGTGGAAAAGGTATCTAGTCCAAAACTTCTCGACATCTCTCTTTCTAAAACATTTCTGATAGAGGTTCCCGAACCCTCATAAAGAGAGGCATAGAGAAAAATCGTATTTTCGTCGCCATGATCTTGCTCCAGCTCAAATAAAGCATTTTGAGTTTGATCCGTTTGCCTCAAATAATCAGATTTAAAATCCTTACAAGTAATTTTAAATCTATCAACAAATACTTTACTCATTTTTTCCAAAAGAACCTCGATTGCTTTGTGATAAGTCGGCGCTAGGGCCCCACTCTTTAAAACGACAAAGGAATTTCCTCTGGTGTTTGGCCGCTTGTAAATATTATCAGGACTCATGGTGATAATAAGCTCCGGAAACAATTCTCTTAATCGAAGCATTTGATCAGAAATACTCATAATTTTCGATATCGGAAGCCCCTGATGTAAACTATGGGTATCGGTGCTCTCGTTGCGATATTGCCCAACAATCGCTAAATCGTTAAGTACCTGGGCAATCTCATACCGAAGATCATCTTTCTGATTTAGAACCCTTTTGATATGATTAATATCAAAATCAAGATGAATTTCTTTCAGAACATCGACGACGATTTTTTCAATCTTCTTGAATTCTTTAATTCTCTTTTTCATTTTTAGCCCTCCAGTTTTATGAAATTATTAAAAAACATTTTCAAAATAGTATATTATTTTGGCCTAATAATGTCAATTATATTCATGGACAGGGGCAATCAATTGACAATTATTTAATCTTATGGTAATTTATTTAGTTATATCTGCACTTTAACAAGACGTTTTACCTAAAAAAATAAAGAAATGAAAAAAATAATTTTTGTTTTTATGGCTATTTTAGCTTTCGCTTTTGTTTCTTGTAAAAAAGTAAACATCAGTGTTCCCGTCGCCTCTCTTGCCTTTTCTCCGGAATGGCAAAAGTTTAAAGCTCCTTTTTTAGAAAATTTCAAAAAAGTAGCCAGTATGGGTAATAGGATCATGCTAGTGACTAGTGACAAGGATTATTATTATTCTTGTGACAAGAGTCTTCAAGGTTGGCTAAAGGAGTCCTTTCCCGCCACCACTTCCAACCCATCTCCGGTCATGTTTAATGGGTACCTATACCTAAACACTGATCAAGGAGTGTATAAGTTAAATTCTCCAGGTAAATGGGAGAAAGTAAGCGACATTGTAGCTAAAAAACTAGTGGCGAATAAAAAATCTTTATTCCTAATAAAAGATGCTGGACAACTAAAAAATGACAGCTTAATTTGTTTCGATGGAAAAAAGTTTTTTCCCAATTTAGCTCTGCGAAACCTAGAAAATGATGAAAATAATAAATTTAGTACCTGGTACACGAGTTTAAATTTTATTCAGTGCCTAGGTGACACTTTATTTGTTTCATACATACACAGCGTCAATAATTTTACGGCAATAGGTTATTATTATTCTTATAATAATGGACAGAGCTGGACCTTGTTTGATGCCAATAATTATTATTTAGCCGGATGCTATTCAGAAAAGGGGGTTGTTGGTAGTTTTTACCAGTTTAAAAATTCCTACGGAATGTCCTACTTTAATTTTAATGGTTCCTACACCTTTCAAAAATTTGGTAAAATAACCGCTTTTGAAAATTCGACAAATAATACGAACAGCGATTTCTGGTTTACAGCGCGACTGGATTCCGTGAAGGGGTATGATACATATCTGGACACCTACGCCATTTACAATGGCAAAGACATTCAGTTGAAAACGAAAATTCCACTCAGTGACATAAAATTGCTCGACAGTCATTTCTTAGTAGCCGTCGGCGACTCTGGGACTGTGTATGCCCTAAAAAAACAAAAATTTTAGGGCACAAATCAAAATATAAAAGATGAAGATCTAAAAAGATTAGATATACCTCTGTGTTTATACAGAGGTATTTTTTTATGAGGAAAGAGTGGGACTTGGTTGGAGCGGTAATTAGCAATTCCATCAAATAAAAAAGGAAGTCTGGTGTTCTAGACTTCCTAAATAACTACTTAGGATTAAACTTCGAATATTGTTCAATTGTTTTCAGATAATACCTCTCGTAAAACAACGGATTCATGCTATGGCCACAGTGTGGACATAAAACATCATTGTTTGAGGCCCTGTCTTTTTCCGGAAACAGCTCATCACACCGAGTGCAAGTAAACCAACCTTCGGGACAATGTATTTGACGGAGAAGAAGTTTAAAGCAATTAGGGTCACGCTCAGCAACTCCTTTATAATAAATCATTTCTATTGAATCAAATACGAAACGATCAGGAAGAGTCACTTCAATGGGTTTAATTTTAAACTTTACCGAGAAAACAAAATCCCAAACTAACGAAAAAATACTGGAAGCAATATGAGGATCGCATGGACCTTCTAATATGGTAACCGGAAAATACTCTTCTGTTAACGGTTCCTGATTAATCGTAATCGGTAGTGGCCAATCTATTTTTTTGACCATAGGATAGCCCAACACATTTATTCCAATCGCGTCATCGGAAAGCAAAGGTAGCGAGTAGATACTGACAAGCGCATCAACTGGATAATGAGAGAGAAATGACGGCATTATCTTCTTCGCATAATCAAAGTACTCATTTTTTCGTTCAGGTGACGCAATTAACTCAAGTGTTTTACTCCGAATAATCACTGGTATTTTTTCCATGACTTATAATTTATTTACTTATAAAGTTATATACTCACCGTAAATTAATTCCATGGAATTACAGGAAGAAAAAAGTAATTTAACCTTATTTTCCACTCCTTCAGAAGGCCAAGAGAATGAGTCGGGAAACTTATTTTTCTCACCATTCATTCCAACCAATTGACCGATCAATCGATATTTGAAATAGTACGAACCTTTATCTGGAATTAATTTGTGATAATCGGGCAAAAGCTCGATAGAAACAATTCTTATTTCATAAATATTCCAGCCTTTTGGTCTCCACCTTCCATTTTCTTCTTCTCTTGGCAAACTGGCAGTAACAAAGAGGTGCTCTCGTTTTTTAAATGCCTCAAAAATCTGATCAAACTTTGGTTTACCGTCTCTTTTTACTCTGAGTTTCATTTCATGATATGGCATGATAATTCCTCCATTTTTTGTGAATATTAAGTTTTTAAAGTAACAAAAAAATATACCATATTGGTATGCTTTTGTCAATCTACTGGCGGAGAGGGTGGGACGTAGTTGGAACGATAGTATACAATTTTATCAAATAAAAAAGGAGGTCCATCGCTAGCCCTCCCCTTAATTTCTGTTTTTTGGCAGTTATTTTATTAATATGACCTGATATCGCTCAAGATAATAATAATAATTAATTAGCCACCTAGAGTAATATCTTGATCTTGATACCAGGCCAAGGCCCGGTAAATATGTTCCGTATTATAATCCGGCCACATTTCATCTAATACATAAAAATCGGCGTAAATTGATTGTATCGGCAAAAACCCACTTAATCTTCGCCGGCCACCCCAGCGGATGATCAAATCCAAGCGAGAAATATCTGAAGAAGCAATTCTTTTTACAAGATCGTCATTTGAATTAAAATCACGATTTTTTACAGAATGGTTTAAATCCCAATTCCAACCATAATTAACAAGAAAATTAATTTTGATAAGGCCCTTCCCGAATCTAGTTCTTTTGGTATATGGCAGTAACTCTATGGGAAATAATGACGATTTTGTATTGCCAACGACTAGCAAATCAGCATCTCTTTTGGATAAGTATTCAACAGCATTGACACAGGCTTTTTGAAATGCCTTTATCTGTTCGGAGGGGCGTTTGGTATTATCGACTGTAAATCCATAAAAGGTCATTTCTTTTATGCCTAATTCTATACACAAATTATATAACTCAAGCCCAGGCTCAATACCAAATTTATAGCCATCTTTCTTTTCTAATCCTTTATTTTGAGCCCACCTTCTATTGCCGTCAGGAATGATGCCAATGTGTTGAGGAAGCCGTTTAAATTTTTTCATGGGTTTTCTTTTATTAAAGTTAATACTGATTTGATTAATTACCAAATCCTCCTATTTATAGACGGCCTCGGTAATTAACCAAATTTAACCTTATTTTTTAAAGTTTTAATATAACAAAAAAATATACCAGAATGGTATATTTTTGTCAATGCGGAGAGGCAGGGATTATCTCACTCGCTTTTCTTCCGAAAAGCTCACTCGTCCAGAGGCAGCGCTAAGCATCCCCCGGATGCTTAGCGGACGCTCGTCTACACACTCGCCGCTCAGAAAGGCGGCTCGTGTTTGCCTCGCTTCTGCCTAGTTCAAATCCCAACTCAGTAAGAAAAAAGACAGCATTATATGCTGTCTTTTTTCTTAGCGGAGAGGCAGGGATTTGAACCCTGGATCGACTTTCATCGATGACAGTTTTCAAGACTGTTCCATTAAACCGCTCTGGCACCTCTCCTTTTTTTGTTTTCCTAAACTAGTGACTATTTTAGCTATTAATTAAAAAAAAGGCAACTCTGGACAAAATAGCTTTAAATCACTCGATAGTATGCTATAATTATAACATAATTATTCATTTTAAAATTATGGCTCTAATAAATTGGAGTGGAGAATTTTCCGTTGGCGTCAAAGAACTTGACGAACAACATAAAAAATTAATTTTAATTATCAACGAACTTTTTACCCTATACACCGAGAAAAAATTTGCCTCAACTGACGTTACCCCGATTTTTGCTGCTTTAATGGATTACGCCGACCAACATTTAAGTACCGAAGAATATTATTTTACTCTTTACAATTACCCGAATAAAGCTACTCATGTTGCCATGCATGATGCTTATCGCCAAAAAATTGCTACTTTAAAAAAGGAATATGATACTAATAATAGCGAGAAGACCTTATTCGCAATTAATAATTTTCTAAATGATTGGTGGGTTTGGCATATTAACAACGTTGATAAAGAATACACCGCCTACTTTAACGCTAACGGCTTAATTTAATTAACAAGTTAGTTTTCTCAACAAAACTAAAAAGACCGTAAATACGGTCTTTTTTGGTTTATAACTTAGTTTATATTTTTATTTCTTTAAAGTTTCAATATCTTTTAAGACTTCTTCCGCGTGCTCAGCGGGTTTAACTTTTTCATAAGTTTTAGCAATCTTCCCTTCTGGATCAATCAGATATGAAACTCTTCTTAGTAAACCACCTGCTTCATAAGCTTTAACTATTTTTTTATCATTATCCGCTAAAAGCGTAAATGGTAAATTGAACTTCTTGGCAAATTTATCATGGCTCGCCACCGAGTCAGTGCTTACACCCAAAATTACCGTGTCTAATTTATCAAAATGCGGAAAATTATCTCTAAGGGAGCAGGCTTCAGCCGTACAACCCGGAGTATTATCTCGCGGATAGAAGTATAATAATACCCATTTCCCTTTATAATCGGTTAATTTATGAACCTTACCATCCTGATCTTGGGCCTCAATTTCTGGGGCCATAATTCCAATATTTAACATATGTTAATTGTTAATGAGTTAGTATAATTAATACGCCTGAAACGATAAAAAATATCTGAAAATTAAAAAGGAAGCATTTGCTTCCTTTAATAAACACCTTTTTTAATCAAGGTAATTCTTTCTTAGCGTTTCTATGGCCAAATTAATTATTTTGGTATCAGATTCAGCTTTTTCAATTTCTCTGGCAAATTTTCGCCGCAGGTATAGCTCCGCATTTTCTTTTTCAGTTCTCTCCTCAATAAGCTTATCAATGCTTTTTTGGACATAAGCTTTAATACTTTTTTCATCTGTCTTGAAGAAAATGTGTAGAAAAAATGGGTACCCACTGATATAGCCAATCCAGCAGCCTAATGAAAACAATAAGAAAATAAGTATGGCCCCTAGTTGTGGCAGAGATAAAAAATAGGGCTCAGGCTGATCCTTAAAACCCGGATCATTCATAACTAAGGACAGGCCAATGCCAATGATTAGATAACCGCCTATCCCGAAAATAAGCCCCTTTTCCACTAAACCGCATAACCTACCTTTTTTTGATTTGCCGAAAGCCTCTCTGCTGATATACTTCCGATCGGTTCTGATTTCATCCATTGCTATAAATTTTTTTGAGTTTTAAGGTGAATTTTTCTATTGTATTTAATGAACAACTTTAACGGTTTATATTACAATATTTACCAAATAATGTCAAGACGTCTACTAATTCGCAAATATTCTTGCCATAATTATAAATAATATGGCACAGCCCAGCCAGGTGAAATATGAGGTGGGTAGATATTTATCTTTCCCAATTTTAGTCCAGTCTTTATGCCAAAAGATAGATCCGCTCGGACCTTTTAAAAGTTGTGTCCAAGAATCAAAATACCAATTGCAAATAAACCAGGTTAAATCAGCAAATAAAAGAGTGGTAAAGAAACTGCCAATAACTAGCCAGATATTTCTGGTTCCAAATATATATTCAAGGACAAAGACACCACCGAAAACGAGGTAAGATAAAATTAAATGATAATTTAAGGGCGGTTCCAGCTTGGAAATTTTTGTCATGATATCGCCAAGCTTTGTTCCCTTCAAAATAGATTTGGCATACCATTTATCTTTTGACCAACCACTACCCCAGCCATGCGCCTTTTCAACCGATATCTCAAACAACGCGAGAGGAATGGCGAATAACACGATATTAAGCAAAGGATGCAATAAATATATGCTCATAATATTACAATTAATTATTTTTATCTAACTGATAATTTTTTATTTAACCGGCGAGTTATATTTCTTTAATTCTGCTTTCAATTCTACCATCCGCAGTTCCCGATCAACCATTAAGCTATTCATTTTCTCTAAATTTTTATTGTTGGTAAGCAATTCTTCTTCGGTTTTTTTTCGTTCGGTAACATCAAAAAATATTGTTGCAAACCCATTATTTCCCCAGGGAGATACCGAAATAAAAAAATACTTATCTAGGGGTTTAAAAAAAACTTCAAAGCGTCTTGGCTCTCCCTTTTTTAAATCACTATATTCCCTAAGATACGGCGCCTCTAAAACACCGTAAACATCGGCCCCTTGCCGGCCGACGACATTTTCTTTTTTCATTTTTAAAATGCTTTCAAAAGCGGGATTAACATTTTCAATAATATAATTTACAATCTTCCCTTTAGGATCGCGAACATACTGATGAAGAGCGACGCCCTCAATCATATTATTAAATAGGAGATTGAATTTATCCTCACTTAGCATATTTTTAACGCGCAGGATTAAAGGTCCCGCACTTAAATTTCACATTCAAACTGTCGGTAACCGGCACAACCAGACCCTCCTCATTCGTATGCATTTCTTTATAACGAAAATCAAGGGTGCAGGCTAAGCGGCCATAATAATAACCGCGCAAACCGCCGGATAAGCCATCAATTTTATCGGCTCTTTCTTCTTTGGAAATTGACTGCAAATAAGTTTCTATTCTCTTAACATCCTCCATTTTAAGGCCGGAAACCGTATAAATTTCTCCTTTTAAATTCACGTCTTCAGTCTCTCTATTGCCCAATGTCTTAGTCCAGGCGAAAGACCCTTCTCCCTTATCCTGGAAAATAACGCCGGTATTATTCTTAAGGTCTGAAATGAGAGCATTAGAAGCATCGCTGCAAAATTCCAAATCAGTTTTAAAACATTTAAGGCTTGAATTGCACCAGCTCATTCCACTCAAGCTCTCACAAGTTAGAATATTTTTTCTAATTCTTCTATTTTCAATTTGTCGATGAATTGCTGGCCGTAAAATAAAATAGGTGCCGATTAAAATAATAACGGCGATAACGGCGATTAGCCACGCTTTTCTATTTCTAAATGATCTGGCGAAAAAATCACTTAAACTATTAAGCCAGTCCGGCTTTTCAAATTTAAGCATTCTTTTTTTATTTCCCATCCACGGAAAGAAAAACTTGTTCCTTTTTTTTCGTCTCATATATTTTATTTATAGCGAAGCGCGACTAAGGGATTAAGGTTAGAGGCTTTAATAGACGGAAAGATGCCCGTTAATAAGCCAATTAAGGTGGAAAAAATAATGATAAAATAAATAAACC
>Ga0224524_1000302_pt1 | contig 21193 bp, 8 predicted proteins | sample CFST75metaG_FD_179895 | JGI IMG/M metagenome (GOLD analysis project Ga0224524, IMG submission 179895) | Peat soil microbial communities from Stordalen Mire, Sweden - C.F.S.T75 | ecosystem: Environmental > Terrestrial > Soil > Wetlands > Peat | place: Sweden: Norrbotten County, Stordalen Mire... | reverse complement strand
AATAACGAAATCTTTAAAATAATCCTTGCATTAGGAAGAATGTGAAGGTATATTTACAGGACTACAAATAGGTTAAACAATCCAAATAGAAAGTTAGGCTTTGCGGTAATCTTATAACAGCAATATACAAGTTAAGCACAAGTAATAGATAAAATATTGACAATATGAAAGCTTCTCTTACAATTATTTTTATTTTTATTGCTTCTTTTCTTTTTGCACAAAATCTTGTTATCAATTCAGGTTTTGAAGATTATTCAATTTGCCCGAATAACACGTGTCAGATTTCTTACGCAAATGGATGGACTAATTCTTCCGGGAGTGCTTCCTACTTCAATACTTGTGGAAGCAATGGTTATAGCATACCTTTAAATAAATTTGGTTATCAACAAGCATCATCAGGAAATGGTTACGCTGAATTTAATTTTTCTAGCGATTATGTTCTCACTGCAGACAATGTAGGCGGACAACTTACTGCACCATTAATTATTGGACAAAAATATTTTATTAGTTTCAATATTTCTTTAGCTGGAAAATCTTCTTATGCTTCCGATAGAATGGGTATAGCTTTCTCGACAGTTCAAAACAATTTGCAATGTGGATATGCTCCATGGAATTATACATCAGTAAAACTTTTTTCAGATTCAATAATTTCAGATTCTACTAATTGGGTAAAAATTTCTGGTTCATTTATTTCTGACTCAACTTATAAATATTTTTCTATAGGATATTTTAATTATATGGATTCGGTTCATTACATGGAATTGGATACTGGATCATTACCTTTCGCATTATATTATCTAGACGATGTATGTGTGTCGACAGATTCTATGGCTTGCCTAACTACAGACATTCACCAAGACAATTCTATCAAGGATTTAATAAATATTTTCCCCAATCCTGCGACAAATGAATTAACATTTGACTTTGCAATAAATGACAAATATTTCTTTGAATTATATGACGGGATTGGAACAAAAAGAAAAGCTGTAATGCTTGACAATAGTTCGCAGGCAAAAAGGATAGACTTGTCTGACATTGACAACGGACTTTATATTTATTCAGTGGTTGACAGGAAAGGAAACAAAATCAAGACAGGTAAATTGATTGTAATAAAATGAGAAGAGTATTACCAGTGCTTGACTCCGCTAATGTTTGTGTTCTCGCCAATATTGATAATTAAGTGAAAGATTCTCTCGCTTCCCTATGTGTAAAATTTTACGCGTTGACAATAGAGTAAAAGAGAATAAAAGCAACCGAATTAATAACAGAGAAAAAGTGAAATTAAAATTAGCATGAAAAAAACTATTTGTTTCCTTGATCTCACCGACATTGAGAACTTTGAAAAATTATCTCAATCCTCCACTGCCCTGCCATCAGCCATTCTTAGCATTTTGGGAGTGAACTTTGCAATTACAACAATACCAATTGAAATAAATAATTATTGAATATCCCCTCAATGTCAGCGCCCGCTTGTCTTTCGGTGAAGCGGGTACATTCCAGTGAAAGGATAATCATATTGTGTGGCGGGCTGATCCTATCCCGTGAAAGAATGGTTATATTGTGTGGTTTGGTGTATTCGCCATGATTATTTTTTAATATCTAAGTACTCCTTTTTTATAATGCTTGTCCATTTAATCGAAAAAGAGTACTTTAGATGTGGTTAATTTAAATCGGCCGGAGTTGGCCAATTCAGATATGCTGAACCAGATCATCAGTATCGGTTTTAACAAACATAACACCAAAACAAATGAAAAAATTACTGTTAACTCTCTTAGCCCTGATTCCATTATTATCCTTTAGTCAGGATACCCTTGTAAAATGGACATTCCCCAATAACCCCGACGATTCAATTGCCGATGGCGGCACCACAGCCAACCTGCCCATGTTCATCAACACACATGGCGGTACTTCGGCAATAACGTTTACATCAACCGGCGCCACTACACGCAGCGCTTCGGCTACCAAATGGAACACCGGAAACCTTACCAAATACTGGCAGGTTAAAGTGGTTACACTGGGATACAGCAACATTGCACTTTCATCAAAACAATACAGTTCAGGCACAGGACCGGCACATTTTAAAGCTCAGTATTCAACCGACTACTCGGCAACCTGGAATGATTTTGCCGGGAACGTAGTCACCGTTGCCACCAACTTTACCACAGGAAGCCTTGCCGGTGTTACGCTTCCTTCAGACTGTGACAATAAGGATACCGTATATATAAGGTGGATCATGACCTCCGATACTGCCGTAAGTGGCGCGTTAGTGGGTTCCGCAGGCTCATCCAGGATTGACAATATTTTTATTTCAGGCCATGTAAGCAGCCTGCTGCCGGCAAAACAACTGTTCGTAGCTTCGGTCAATAATGGTGTATCGCCTTTTATCAATGCACCTTTTAATGTGGTAGTGCATGCACTTGATTCGACAGGTATGGTTTCAAATGTAACCTCCAATACCAATATTACACTTGCACTCGTAACAGGTAATGGTACGCTGAGCGGCGTTCTTACAGGAACAATCATGGCAGGCGCATATTCCTGCACCTTCAGCGGGCTTACCTACCATCCTGCAGAAACAGGAGTGAGCATTAAAGTTACCGACGATGCCGCCTTGCTGACTGCAGATACAAGCGCACTGTTCACCATACTCGACTCCCTGCCCCCACCCTCATGCAACGTGCTGTCGGACGATTTCAGCGATGGAGATTTTACAGCCAACCCCGCCTGGACCGACATGAATGTGGATACTCTGTTTAAAGTTACAGCCGGAGAACTTCAGAGTAACGGACCGCACAGCAATGGCAACACCATAGCCGATACTATTATGCTATCCACACCGATTTCGCTGGTGATGACTGACAGTATTACCTGGTCGTTCCTTGTTGACCTAAAATTTAATCCTACAAGCGATAACATAGTGAGAGTTTACCTTGTGTCGGACAATGCCAACCTGAAAAACGTACTGAATGGTTATTATATTGAGATGGGACAGACAAGCGCCGACAATATTAAATTATTTAAAGTGAACGCCGGTGTTTCAACGCTGCTGTTTACAGGGTCAACTTCGTTTGCCTCGAATATAAAAGCACGCATACAGGTTGTAAAAAGCTGCTCAGCCAGTGGGAACAAATGGTCAGTATCTTCCGATGCAGCAGGTGGCACCAATTACGTTTCGGAAGGAAGCCCCTTCGCTGAAAATTCAATTTTCAGCGCCGCCTATTACGGAGTTTATTGCAGCTATAAAACCGATTCACGCTACAACCAGTATTATTTCGATGATTTCTGCATTTCAAGCGATACCTGCGGTTGCGATTCCAATGCGCCCACAGTGGATTCAGTGGTGGTGGTCAATGCCGGTTCACTCAATGTTTACTTTTCAGAACCTGTAGATCCTATCATTGCTGGTAACCCCGCCAATTATACAGTGAATACGATTGATAACCCTGCATCGGTAACCATGCAAACTGGCAATACCGTAGCGAGCCTTACATTTGTCCCTGATTTACCTTTCGGGGCAAGTACAATTTGCATCAATAATATTCAGGATCTTTGTTTCAATGTGATGACCCAGTATTGCGGGCCCATAACAATACTGGTTCCGGAATGCAATACTTTCTCTGACGATTTCAGTGATGGCGATTTTACGAGCAACCCCATATGGACTGATTTGGGTGTTGATTCTTTGTTTAAAGTTAATGCAGGCGAACTTGAAAGTAACGGAGGCCACACCAATGGCAATACTGTTGCCGACTCCATGATGCTTTCCACGCCGGTTTCCACGTACATCACATGCGACAGCACCATCAAATGGTCGTTCCTTCTTGATTTAAAATTTAACCCCACCGTTGATAATTTCGTGAGGGTTTACCTTGTTTCAGATCATCCCGATCTGAATAATTCACTCAATGGTTATTACATTGAGATGGGGCAGGTAGGCAACGACAACATTAAATTTTATAAACAAACTGGAACACTGCGTACACTTATATTTACCGATACTGCCAGCTTCAGTGGCAATGTGAAAGCGCGCATACAAATTATCAGGAATAACCTGAACGTGTGGCAGATTTTTTCCGACAAGATTGGTGGCACCAATTACGCCCATACAGGGACATTCAGCGAAAACACTTTTCATAACACATCTTACATAGGTGTTTTCTGTCGCTACAAAACCGATTCGCGCTACAATGAATACAACTTTGATGATTTCTGCATACAGACCATTAATTGCAGCGGTATCACCGAAAGCCAGACTTTTGCCAACATTGTGATTGCTCCAAATCCCGTGCAGGACTATTTCTATATTTACAACCTTAACACCGCCGCCGAAATTCAACTGTACGATATGCTCGGCAACCTGATGCAAATTGAAACCACTGCAGAAAACTCGGCAGTAAAGGTTAACACCGGCAATATTGCAAGGGGTATTTATTTGCTTATGATAAGAGATGCTAAGAATAATGGGCTGCTAAGTAAAAGGATTGTAAAATTTTAATATAGCATAATAGACTATGAGGTACCAAGAACTTTAAGGCGTTCTTGGTGTTTCTTTTTGTTGGCCCTTGCTGGCAAAGGCGTTCTTATTATGGTTGATCTAATTGAAAAAGCCATCTCTAATCATTAATTCCGGCTTATTTCATATAGCCAGGTTCAAATCAAAAGCTACAAAGTGTTACCTGTTTCTTGAGCAAATACCATCACATCCTGTAGCCCTGTTCATGCACGTATTAAAGGTAGTACCCCATCAAGAATGGCGAAATTGTTAATAACTCATCGAAAATTGCTAATAACTATGCATAGGGAATGCTTGCTTTGAATATTTCATTAACTAAATTTGCCTATTATTAAACAAATATTTCATTAACTAAAAATTAAAAAATCATGAACAAAGCACAATTAATTGATGCAGTTGCTAAAGAAGCAAAATTAAGTAAAGTTGATGCTGGTAAAGCTATTGACGCTACCGTTTCAGCTATCACTAAATCAATGAAAAAAGGTGAAGGCGTTATCCTTGTTGGATTTGGTTCTTTCTCTATAGCTAAAAGAGCTGCAAGAACTGGCCGCAATCCTCAGACTGGTAAGCCAATTAAAATTGCTGCTAAGAAAGTTGCAAAATTCAAAGCAGGTGCTGCTTTAGCAAAAGCTGTTAAGTAATTGTTTTTGAAATTAAAAAAAAGCTGTCCGCAAGGATGGCTTTTTTTTTGTCTTCGTATTTTATCCAATGCAACACAACAAAAGACACTCAAAGCTTCTCCATAATTTTTTAATATTTTTACATAACAATTACCGGATCCCTCAAAACCCTTGTAAATACTTAGTTTTTTTTAATAGCCAAACAGCTTAAAAATGTTTTTTACTTATCTCCTTTTATATTACGTACTCAAACACCTTCAATTTTCATCATAAATACTTTAACGCAAATTTTTAACTCAGCAATTTTACTGATGCATGTTTTCATATCAAATTCGTACATTTAACGATTATTTCCGGTGGATTTTATAATCCGCATAATTAAAATAATTGCTTGTCTCTATACCGAGATAAAGTTTGAATTTGACTATTGTTTAAATAAAAATGTTTATATGAAGATTCAGCATAAAATTACTATCCTACTTATTATTGTTATTGGAATTTTTCTGATAACTTTTTTAGGATACCAGTACATACGTATTAGTGATGAAAGGATATTCCTCAAGACAAAACAATTAAGTGATGAAAGGATAATTGATAATGTTTTGGAATTCAAAGCGGAAAGTTTTCTAAAACCTACAAAAGATAATTCAGCCTGGGATGATATGGTTGAATATACCAAAACCAAGGACCAGCATTGGATTAAAGATAATATGAGCCCTATCATGAGCACTTTTAACATGAGCAGTATAGGTGTTTATGCGAATAATGGCAATTTATTATATTCAATTTCTGATTCATTAGTGCCTTTAACAACACTGAATGCAGCGCAAATAAAAAAACTGTTTTTTGCAAGTTCCACCATCCACGCTTTCATTATTGCTGACGGGAAACTTATTGAACTTTTTGGAGCATCAATCGTTCCTACCTCTGATATTTCCAGAACATCAGTAGCTAATGGATTCCTGATATCTTCAAAATTGTGGGACAAAGCATACATTTCCGAAATTGAAAGGGCAACTGGTTTTGAAGTCACTTTAAATTTTCTGATAAACGAAAACAGCAAACAAAATAAAATTGAAGAAATAATTAACAGAACAATCAAAGATATTAATGGAAAAGATATTGCCTGGTTAAAATTTTTAAAGAAAGACGATCTTACCAGCGAAATTAATAATGTGGGATACTTTTCATTAGCGAGTATAATTTTTTTTACGATTGCTATTATTCTTTTTCTATATCTCACCAGGAAATGGATTGCAGTTCCGCTTAAAAATATTACAGGAAGTTTATCCAGGGGCGAAACTGGAACTATTCAGTATCTTTTAAAAAGAAATAATGAATTTGGTAAAATAGCAAATCTCGTTAAACAATACAATGAACAAAAAGATGAACTTATAATTGAAATCAGCGAAAGGGCAACTGCCGAAAAAGAACTTCTGGAAGCGAAAGAATTTGCTGACATGATTTATAAAGTTATACCCAGTGCAATTTTTACAGTAAACACAGAAAAGATCATCACTTCATGGAATAAAAAAGCTGAACTGATTACAGGTTATTCTGCTGAAGAAATGATTGGGAAATCGTGTCAGGAATTTGCTGAATCGCCATGCAATACAGGATGTGGCCTATTCAACACCACAATCACCAAGCCGATAAATGCGCGCGAATGTAGCATACGCCATAAATCAGGAAGGAGGATTTATATTCTTAAAAATGTAGATATTCTGAAAGATTTAGATGGAAAACTGATAGGAGGAATTGAAAGCTTTGAAGATATAACTGACAATAAAAAAGCGGAAGAATCATTACTGGAGAGCGAACAACGACTAAAGGATATCACATTCAGCATTGCAGACTGGGTGTGGGAAGTGGACGAAAATGGCCATTATACGTATACTTCAGAAAAGGGTGTTGATATTTTTGGCGTAACGCGCGAGAATATAATCGGGAAAACTCCCTTTGATTTCATGCTTCCCGAAGAAGCTGAAAGAGTAGCTCCAATATCTGCACAGATCATGGCAAACAAGGAGCCCATAAGAGACTTTGAAAATTGGAATATCGGTAAAAATGGCGAAAAAATATGTCTGCTTACAAACGGAGTGCCTATTCTTGATAAAGACGGAAATCTGAAAGGATACCGTGGCGTTGATAAAGATATTACAGAACGTAAGAATGCAGAAAAAGCCCTTGCTGAAAGTGAAAATCTATACCGTACAATTATTGAAACAACAATTGAAGGTTTTTATGTTGTTGATAAAGAAGGAAAAATTATTGATGTAAATAATTCCTATTGCCATGCTTCAGGTTATACAAAAGAAGAATTATTGACAATGCATATTTCTGATATTGCGGATACCGAATCAGCTAATTCAGTTGAATCACGTATTGCAAAAATAATAGAGCTTGGTCATGACCGGTTCGAAGCTGTACATCGCAAGAAGGACGGAACTTATATGATTCTTGAAGAAAGTGTGACCTATTACGAAAAGAAAGATGTTTTATACTGTTTCCATCGTGATATTACTGAACGTAACAGTATAGAAAAAGAATTGCGAGAAAGCGAACAACGATATTCCACACTTGTTTGCAAAATGCCTGATATGATTATGATTCATCGCAACGGAGAAATTCTGTTTGTAAATGATGCTTCTATAAACGTTATTGAATATTCTTTTGAGGAACTGGCAGGTACAAAAGTTTTCGATTACATCACAGATGACAGCAAGAAAATCGTAATGGAGGTCATGCAAAAACGAAATGCTGGCGAAAAAACCATTAAAGATTATGAAATAGATGTAATCTCAAAATCAGGCAAAATTTTAAATGTAATCGTTAAAACAGAACAAATAATCTTTGATAATGAAGAGGCTGTTCTATCAATACTGATCGATATTACTGAAAGAAAAAGACATGAACTGATGTTGCGCAGTGCAAAGGAAGATGCTGAACGCGCAAATAAAGCCAAATCCGAGTTTCTTGCTATGATGAGCCATGAAATCCGCACACCAATGAACGGAGTAATTGGCATGACAGAGCTTACCCTTACCACCAAACTTTCCACAACCCAGCGGGAGTATCTTGAAGCAGTGCAGTCCTCAGCATATTCGCTACTTGATACAATAAATGATATACTTGATTTTTCAAAAATTGAGGCAGGAAAACTTTCAATCGAAAACACTGAATTCAATTTGCGAGAAATGGTTGAAAGAAGCCTGGAAATACTAAATGTGAAAGCGTTTGTAAAAAACATTGAACTTCTTCTTGAAATTGAAGCTTCAATTCCTGATAAATTTATTGGTGATTCCGTAAGAATTAGGCAGATACTGATAAATCTTATCAGTAATGCGATTAAGTTTACTGAGAAAGGCGAAATATGTGTCAGCATCAAAATGAACCACCAAAAGCCTGATCAGCGAAATAAAGTTTCTGTACAGTTTAGTGTGCATGATACAGGAATAGGAATTCCTCACGATAAAATAGCAAAAATATTCAGCAGCTTTGAACAGGCCGACAGCTCAACCACCCGCAAATACGGAGGAACTGGATTAGGCTTATCTATTTCAAAAAGTCTTGCTGATCTGATGGAAGGCAAAATTTGGGTCGAAAGTAAAGAGGATGTTGGAAGCACCTTCTATTTTGAAATACCCATGGAAATTTCCACTAACCCGACAGCAAAGCAAATCGGGTCACTTAGCAATATTAAAAAAGTTCTTATTGTGGATGATAATAAAACCAATCTTAGAATAATGCACGACATGCTTTATTATTGGGGTATTGATTCCACAACAATATCAAGCGGTGCAAAAGCTTTGGATATTCTTGAAAAATCAAAAGATGGAACAAATGTTTATGATCTGGTGATACTGGATATGCACATGCCCGGAATGGACGGAATTACTGTTGCTGAAAAAATTAAACATGATCTCCATCTTAGTGCTGAACCTACTATCCTGATGTTTTCTTCTATAGAAAAAGACAATATTAAAGAATTAGGAAAGAATGCTGGTATTGATAAATACCTTACGAAGCCCGTAAAAATGACTGAACTGTATGAATTGCTATGTAGCATCATTAATAAAACTGATGAAAAGGAAATGCAAAATGATAATGATATGACGCAGATGATTGAACAATACCCGGGAAAGACTATATTAATAGTTGAAGATAACAGTATGAATCTGAAGCTCATGAAAGCCTTGCTTTCAAGGACCGGTGCAAATATTCTGTTTGCACAGAATGGCTCAGAAGCTGTTACCAGTTTCAGAACATTTCCAATTGACTTAATTATTATGGATGTGCATATGCCGGTAATGGACGGATTCGAGGCCACACGCATTATCCGTTCATTGGAAAAAGATTCAAATCATATTACTATTGTTGCACTTACAGCCATTGCAATGCAGGGCGACAGGGAACGCTGTATTGAATGCGGCATGGATGACTACCTTTCAAAACCTTTCAGGAATACTGATTTGTATGCTATCCTGAAAAAATATTTATCGACTGAAGAAAACGAAGTAACTGTTGATAATCCTGAAATTATACAGATTTCAGATGAGGAGAACATATTCAACAAAAAGGAATTTCTTAATCTTGTCGGACGCAATGAAGAATTGTACAATGAAATTCTTGAACATTTCAGAAATTTATTTCCGGAACTTCTGGAAAAACTTTTTTATGCAATTGCCGGTTCCGACTTTGAACAAATATCCTATTGTTCTCATACATTAAAAGGCATGTGCGGAAACATACGTGCATCAAAGCTTAGAAGCATTGCTGAAAAGATCGAAGCGTTTGCTGCAGCCAAAGAAAATATTAAAGAAATTAAAATGTTTTCTGAACTTATGAAAGATGAATTTAAAGTTTTACTTCAGATTTTAAATGCAACACCTAAGAATTAGCACCAAGCATAAGTTTACGTATTACTACTGATACAATGAGTTTCAGTATTTTGTAATTTTACAGAAAATTTTCCAAATATGTTTTTTATGAAATCTCGTCTCTCGCAAAAAAATACTGTGCGATCAAAACTAAGGTTGAGTTTACAAATGAAACTAGCAATAGGCATTGGAATTTTTGTGATTATTGCAGGAGTAATTATATTTATCATGCTTAATACCGGCACAAGCAAGCAAACAAAAGCCGGCGGTACAACGGGCCCTTCTTCGAACAATGCTTATTTTGATGCAACAAATGGGAGTTATATCGACTTTGGCAGAGGAAAAGCATTGGATTGTATCAGTGATCTGCCCAATGGAAAAACAATGACCATAACAATGTGGGTAAGATGGACAAACCTTACTGCTCCCGGTGTTGGTCAATGGGCAAATTTCTTCACATTGAACGATTCTACAGGTAACGGTGATAATGGGGTGTTCTGGGTACAGCATAACCAGACAAACACAAAATTTGAATTTGCTATAAATACAGTATCATCCGGCAGGCAGGTTATTCAATCAACAACAACTCCAGTTGTGGGAACCTGGTATCACCTGGCATGCGTGTTCAACGGAAACGGCGGAACTAAGCAGATGATGATTTATGTAAATGGAGTACTTGAAGCCTATAATGCTGCGGCTACAGGCAAGATTGCTCCATTTTCAAATCTTGCTAAACTTAGTATGGGAAGATGGAGCAATCCCCAGGATAATTACAGGCATTTCAACGGGAATATTGATGAAGTATCTATATGGAATATTGCATTTACACAAACGCAGGTCACCAATATAATGAACAACCCTACCACCGTAACCGGAACTTCCTATAATGCGGCAGGACTTCTTGGATACTGGAATTTCGATAACAAAACAGCAAAAGATCTCACAAATTGCGATGTTGACGGAAAGATAGGTTCAGGTGTTACACTTCCTGTGGAACTTATTAGTTTTACAGCGAAAAAGAATGATAATACTGCTGACCTGAAGTGGATCACAGCATCTGAAACTAATAATGATCATTTCTCAGTTGAAAAATCAACAGATGGTGAAACCTACGAATCCATTGGTACAGTAAAAGGAGCAGGGAACAGCAACTCACCTGTTAATTATTCTTTTAAAGATGAAAATGCAGGAACCCAAATTAATTATTACAGGCTTAAACAGGTAGACTACGATGGGGCTTCTCATTACAGCAAAGTGGCTGTTGTAAATATGGCAATGGGTAGCGGGGATATAGGCACCATTACTGCTGGACCAAGTCCGTTTACCGACAGGTTAAATGTAAACTACAATGCTGCGGATGCAGGACAAATAGAAGTGATCCTTTACGACATGACAGGAAAAGTGATGAAGAAAAAAGCCGCCGATGTTGAAAAAGGAACTAACACCATTTTGCTTGATGACATTTCTAATCTGCCTTCAGGATATTATCTTGCAGGTGTAACACAGAATAAAGTAAGCACCAAACTGATCAAACTGGTAAAGGCGAATTAAAACATTATTAATCAGAAATCAATTCCTCCCTCAATGTCACTCAGAGCCAGACAATATGCGGGAGCGTGCGAGAGCGTCTGTGTCGAAGAGTGAGTAATAGTTAAATTATTTAGTGCTTTCTATACTATTTTTCTTTTATAAGATTTGATCTTATATTTTTTCGAAAATTCAACTAAGGATTTCCAATCATTTTCAATTAAAGCTTTTTTCTTTCTATGACTCCACCCTTTTAGTTTTTTTTCCCAATAGATTGCCTGAACAGGATCGATAAAATATTCACAATATTTCAATTTCAAAGGTCAACGAGAATAGGTATAAGATTCAGGATGCATTCCAGAATTGTGCTCTAACAATCTTCTATCAGGATTATTTGTAACTCCAATGTAGTATGTAGTATGAATCATCAGCGCATTCAAGAATATAAACATAAATATATTTCATTTTATAAGAATACTAAATATTCCAGTCGGCTTCGACACGTTCCAAAAGAATGGAACGGCTCTGCCTGACTGGATAGTATTGATATATCTTAACAATATTATATATATTAAAAATCTGAGAAGAGAAGATCGTCTTCAGTAATTTCGTTTGTGTCGCTTATCAGGATGGCTCTTTCAATTACAGATTTCAATTCACGGACATTTCCCGGCCAGCTGTGCTGCATAAGCATTTTATATGCTTCCCTGCGAAGACATTTCTGGGAAATTTTATTTGCTTTACAAAATTCAGTGATAAAGTAATTTGCAAGTACAATCAGATCGTTTCCTCTCTCCCGCAATGGTGGCAAATGAATAAGAAATCCCTGAACGCGATAATAAAGGTCCTCCCTGAACTGTCCGTCCTTTACCATTTTTCCAAGGTTGCGGTTCGTGGCAAGAAGTACTCTTATATTCACTGATATTTCTTTATTGCTTCCAAGTCGTGTAATCTTTTTTTCCTGAAGCACCCGCAACAATTTTGTTTGAAGCGAAAGATCCATATCTCCTATTTCATCAAGGAATATTGTACCATTGTCGGCTTCTTCAAACTTTCCAATTCTTCTTGAATCGGCTCCTGTAAAGGCGCCTTTCTCATGACCAAAGAGTTCACTCTCTACCAGGTCAGATGGGATTGCTGAAACATTCACTGCAACAAATGGTTTTTTACTTCGTTGCGAATTGTAATGAATAGCTTGTGCAACCAGCTCTTTTCCTGTACCACTTTCACCGGTAATCAACGTAAGAAAATCACTGTTCTCCACTTTTTGAATAAGCTTAAGCACTTTAAGAATCTCAGGGCTTTCGCCAATTATTGCAGTGTACTTCTCCCTGCGCACAACAAGATTTCGCAATTGTTCAACTTCTTTTTTGAGTTGAATATTCTGTACAATATTTTTTATTGCATTCTCAAATTCAACAAATGAACTCTGATTTTTTATAATATAATATTTTGCGCCAAGTTTATAGGCTTCCACAACAACAGCAACTTCTTCCTGCCCTGAAAAATAAACAACATTGCAATAAGACTGCTGGTCATGAATTTTCCTTAAAATATCAAGACCCGACATATCAGGTAACTTATGATCGAGCGTTACTATTTCGGGCAGATTTTCAACAGTCTTCAGAAAATCATTACCGGTTTGATACCACATTACATCATACCGATCGTCAGGCAGATATTGCTTCATCAGCTTGTAATGAATAATATCGTCTTCAATTATTGCAATTGAAATTTTGGTATCGGCTTCCATAGGTTTATTTTGATTAAGCAAAGTTACATTTTTTGAGTAATTGTTTGCATCGGTAATAATACTTATCATGAGAAATTAGGGTTCAAAAATTGTCATCATTCTGAAAGATAATATAGGCAATCTACTTCAAGAATTCAAATCACGAATTTTACAGGCACTATTTTGATGTCCGTATAATTGCTGATATAGGAGGCAGGCATAAGACTCATGAGAATCCAGGTGGCCTCACTCCTGCCTGATTATCAATAAAATGTTTTACAATAAAAAACTCCTGACAAAATCAGGAGTTTTTTATTTTATCTCTAAAATTATTTCGATGAATTGTTATTCGATTCACAGATATTTTTATATTATTGCTAGTTGAAATATCTACCATATAAACTGAATAATTATCAATAGTGATGCTATGAAAAAATTACAAAAATTCATAATTCTTTTATGTATGCTGGCAGGACCGGCATTGATGGCGCAAGTGCCACAATCATTCAATTACCAGGCGGTGGTAAGAGATGCAGGTGGGAACCTGATTATAAGCCAGCCGGTAAGTGTTAAAATATCGATACTACAGGGATCCTCAACAGGTATAATAGTGTACTCGGAGAAATTTAGTCCAACAACAAACCAGTTTGGTTTAATTACTTTGGGAGTAGGTACAGGTACAGTACTCAACGGATCATTTGCCACTATCAATTGGAGTACGGGAGCCTATTGGTTAAAAATAGAGCTTGATGCTGCCGGAGGAACGTCTTATACTGATATGGGCTCAAGTCAGTTATTATCTGTACCATTTGCAATGTATGCAGGAAACAGCGGCACAGGCGGTATTACAGGCCCAACAGGAGCTGCGGGCACAAATGGGATCAATGGTGCTACAGGAGCCACAGGTCCTACTGGATCAGCTGGTGTTAATGGAGCCACAGGACCAACAGGAACTGCAGGTGCTGACGGAACAAACGGAGCAACCGGAGCAGCAGGTGCCACGGGGCCAACTGGTCCTACGGGTGCTGGTATAACAGGCGCTACAGGTGCTACCGGACCTATTGGTCCTACAGGTTCAGGAGTGGGACCTACAGGTCCTACAGGAATTGCTGGTGCAACTGGACCAACAGGGCCTATGGGAGCCACAGGAAGTAATGGTGCAACTGGTGCTGCTGGTATCAATGGTGTAACTGGTCCAACAGGTTCTGCAGGTATTGCAGGAACGAATGGTGCAACAGGAACGGCGGGTGCCACGGGGCCAACAGGTCCTACGGGTGCTGGTATAACAGGCGCTACAGGTGCAACGGGACCTATCGGTCCTACAGGTTCAGGAGTGGGGCCAACAGGACCAACAGGTTCAAACGGCAATGTTGGTGCTACAGGCCCAACAGGGGCTGCAGGAGCCAATGGTGCAACTGGACCAACCGGGATTGGTACAGTTGGCGCTACAGGTGCAACGGGACCTATCGGCCCGACTGGTTCCGGAATGGGACCCACGGGTGCTACCGGAGTTGCTGGTGCAACAGGGCCAACAGGTCCAATGGGAGCCACAGGAAGCAATGGTGCAACTGGTGCTGCTGGTAATAATGGTGTAACTGGTCCAACGGGTTCTGCAGGTATTGCAGGAACGAATGGTGCAACCGGAGCAGCAGGTGCCACGGGGCCGACAGGTCCTGCCGGGGCCGTGGGTGCTAATGGAGCAACGGGTGCGGCTGGTTCAAATGGAACAAATGGTGTAACAGGTGCTACAGGGCCAACTGGTGCTACAGGGCTATCGGGACCTACAGGTGCTGCCGGTGCGAATGGAACCAATGGTTCAACAGGAGCAACAGGAGCATTAGGTTTTACTGGTCCCACCGGTTTGACTGGAGTAGCTGGTGCAACAGGTCCAACAGGAGTAGCAGGAGCAATTGGTGCAACAGGGCCTACCGGATCAAACGGTATCAATGGGGCAACAGGTGCTGCTGGTGCAACCGGAGCCACCGGGCCACTGGTTGCAGGAACCTCAGGACAAACATTAAGACATGATGGCATAAACTGGGTCGCAAATAGTTTGCTGTATAATAATGGAGCAAGCATAGGAATCGGAACAGTTACTCCTACCCATAAAATGGAAATCTGGAACCCAACACCAACTGCTGATTCAACAGGTGCATTGCAGGTTTTTTCGAACGGATCAAGCGCGTACTCGAGTGCTATAACAGTATATGATAATGCTTCAGGGCAGTCGGGTCCTGGTAATATTTATGCTATTGGACAAATGGGAGTATATAATTCAATTGCTGATATGGGGGTAAGAGGTCATGCTTATTATTCTGGAGGATGTGGTGTTTATGGATCATATGGTCCTTCACTTGGAGCTCCTCAAAGTTATGGTTATATGGGAGCCACTGGATATGGAGTAAAAGGATCTTCCTTAGTTCCAAATAATACAAATTATGGTGTATATGCATCAGCATCCGGTATAGGTACCTCCACAAATTATGGAATTTATGCACAGGCTATGAATGGTGCTGTTAACTGGGCGGGGTATTTTTCAGGAAGAGCCAAGGTAACCGATTCTCTGACAATTGGAGCATTCACTATTCCGCCTATTGACGGAACAGCCGGCCAGGTACTAAAAACCAATGGCAGCGGGAAACTGCAATGGGCAAGCGATAATAATCTTACGATTGGCGGAGTAAGTGGAAATGTTCAGTTTAATAATGCCGGCGTTCTTGGTGGAACTAATAATTTGTTCTGGGATAATACAAATGGTCGGTTAGGAATAGGAACTTCAACGCCATCTGTAAGCTTGAATATTTATGGAAGTAATGCACAAAAGGCACTTATAGAAACTTCATCGTCTACTGGAGAGGCAACATTGTCTTTAAAATCGACAGGGGGCTTATATGATTATTTTGAGATGCGAAAATATGCACCTTCAGCAGTTGGTTCCATTTCAACATTAGGTATTGCTAATTTATCTGTATTATTGACTGGATCGAATGCGGGACCTATGTTCATTGATGTTGGCACTAATAACCCCCTGTATTTCGGTACGAATAATACCGTTCGTATGAAAATTACAAATGATGGTAAATTATTAGTAAATACGAATACTGCCACAGGGCAGGCCCAGATGCAGGTTGCCACCAGCAACAGGTATGCAGGTTATTTTACCTCGGATAGTTTGTCGGACCAGACACATGTAATACATGCTGAATATACTGGAACTGGTAACGCGGATGTGATTGCAGTTTATGGGAAATCAGAACCATCTGCAACTGATTATGGTTATGGAGGCTATTTTGAAGGTGGTTACATGGGTGTATTTGGAACTTCAATTTCAACAACTGGTGGGAATTATGGAATTAGAGGTTGGGCATATGCAAATTCAGGAACGGTTTATGGGGTATTTGGGGCTGCTAACGGAGCAACTACTAACTGGGCTGGTTATTTTGGACTGGGTAATGTATATGTGACAAACAATTTGGGAATTGCCAGCACTACACCAACTTCAAAAGTTGATATTACCGGAGCAACAGGCTACAGCCAATTTCGTATGCGGACATCCTACACACCTACAAGTTCTGCTGATGCTAATGGCAATACAGGAGATATTTCGTGGGATGCAAATTATATATATGTTAAAACAGCTGCAGGATGGAAACGCTCGGCGCTTACTGTATGGTAAGAAAATAATTTTAATAAATATAAAAAAGGCTGTCTGAAATATTCAGACAGCCTTTTTTTATTAGTTCTAGTAGTTTTAAGTTAAGTATAAATTAGATGTCATGCTGAGTTTATCGAAGTATGACAACCACTATTTTATCTGGTCACACTTCGATTATCTCAGTGTGACAATTACGTCATTTGATTCTGAACATAACAGTATTTGAAGTAAAGAAATATTTTTAAAATTTCGATATTGAATTTTTAAAATGCAAGGCAGGGATACTGACGAAAAAATCAAAACACTAATCCGTTTTTATCAGTTCAACAATTATAGAAATAATACTTAAATTGAATCTTAGTAGAAATTACAACCGCCAGCTAATGATATCAAACAATCAGATTGAAAACCTAAAAATTCAAATCCCGAATATTACTGACACTATTTTGATGTCCGTATAATTGCTGATATTGGAGGCAGGCACAAAACGCCCGTGAATGCCGATGCGCCCACTCCTGCTTTATAATTATCATGATTCTATTAGTGCAAAAGCTCCGGAATCCATGCTTATGTGATTAAAGAGATTATTAAAATAAATTGCTGTTACTTGTCAGGAAATGCTCACTCTCAGTAGTAATAATTATCAATATTGTGATAGTTATTTAATTATTCATCGAAATAATTCAGTATTTTTACCGATGTTTATTAAAGAATGCCTAAATATATTTGTACTGATTTGTTTCCTTCAGCAAATTATCTATTAGTAGTAGTAGTAGTAGTAGTAGTAATCTTGCCGGGAATGACTGAATAATCAGTGGACACAAGAGGTTGAAACAAGTTATTAAAATTAATTTTTATCAATTATTATTCTTATGTCAATAAAGCAGTCATTCCTGAAATTAGTAAAAAAAATTCCTCCGGCTGTTTTTATTTTTCTTCTGTTTGCTTCGGTTATTTATTTTGTCACTTATTACGATTACAGGGATGAATCAAATTCGCTGATAAAACAAAAGTATAATGAATTATCAGCGGTTTCGGAGCTAAAGGTAAAGGAAATTGAAAACTGGCTATGGGAGCGCAAATCAGATGCACTGGTATTTTCAAATAATTCCATTTTTCAAAAGGATGTTCTCAGGTATTTAAAGAATACTTCATCCGAAGAAAATAAAAAATCATTATCGGTTTGGCTTTCTTCATTAAAACATAATAAGGAATATCAAAATATTTTTCTTACCGATTCGGCATGTAATTTCTTATATGCTGCATCAGGAAAACCTGAAATTATTTGTATTGCTGAAAAACAAAACCTGAAAAAAGCATTTCAGTCCAAAGATTTACTGGTTTCCGATTTGTATAAAAAAAATGATGGCACCATATACATGGATATTGTTGTTCCTTTTTTTACAAACGAAGGAAAAGATTCAACGCCAGTCGGTGCACTATTTTTCCTGGTAAATCCGCAAACCTCTTTTTATCCACTTATACAGTCATGGCCCACACCAAGCAAGACTTCCGAAACACTGCTGGTTGAAAAATGCAGCCTCGGAGACAGCATTATTTACCTGAATGAATTGAGAAACAAAAAAAACACATCACTAAATTTCAAAATATCACTTAGTGACACAATTCTGCCAGCCGTAAAAGCGGTATTGGGAAGAACAGGAATTTTTAAATCCAAAGATTACAGGGGGATTGAAGTACTTGCTATTTCCAAAAAGATTAAAGGTACTTCATGGTATATGGTTACAAAAACCGATATGAGTGAAATCCAGGAGCCTTTGAAGAATAAAACAAAATGGTTTCTTACACTTACAGGACTGCTTGTTCTCCTAACAACAAGTAGTTTGTGGATTTTATGGACCAGGAGAAAAACAAAACAATACAAGCAGCTTTACCTGGCCATTGCAGAAAAAGATGTTGCAGAAAATAAATTCAAATTATTTTTTGAAAATTCCCCGATTGGAAAATCCATCACATCGATTGATGGGTCAATACAAGTGAATAAGGCTTTCTGTGATATGCTCGGGTATTCAAATGATGAACTGGATAATAAAAAATTCCGCGACATCACATACACTGAAGATATTGCTGCTGGTGACAATGCATTAGAATATCTGCTTTCGGGAAAAGGTGTCAAAACAAATTTCATAAAAAGGTATCTTCATAAAAACGGCAATATCGTATGGTGCGAAGTTGTTACAACATTGCAAAGAAGTTATAAAGGTCAGCCTCAATTTTTCATGACCAGCGTAAATGATATCACTGATCGTATTAACAATGCCGGCAAACTGGAATCTCAGTATGCCCTGCTTGCATCAATAATTAATAGCCCTTCAGATATTATTATATTTTCGTTGGACAAAAATTATTGTTATACTTCATTTAATGAAAAGCACCGCCTTGAAATGAAAAGTGTTTGGGGTGTTGATATAAAACATGGAACGAATCTGCTCGACTGCATGAAGTTCCCAGAGCTGAAAGTATTGGCAAAAAAAAGTATTGACAGAGCAATAAATGGTGAATCATTTACTGAAATACAATACCAACCGGATCACAACATATATTATGAGTTTATATGGAATCCGGTTTTGCAAAACAATGAAGTAATTGGTGCTACTGCTTTTATTATTGACATAACTGACCGAAAGAAAGCTGAAAATATTCTCAGGGAAAGTGAAAACCGCTACCGGGGGCTTTTCGACAATATGCTTAATGGTTTTGCATATTGCAAAATAGTAAATGAAGAAAATGCAAAGCCTGATTTTATTTACCTTGAAGTTAATGATGCCTTTGAGAATCTCACAGGTTTAAAAAATGTAAAAGGCAAAAAGGTAAGCGAGGTAATACCTGGAATTCAGGAATCGGACGACAAGCTGTTATACCTGTATTCAAAAACAGCGTCAACTGGAATACCGGCACGATTTGAATTTTATGTGGAAGCCATGTCAATGTGGTTCGATATTTCAGTTTATAGTCCACTGGAAAATCATTTCGTTGCTGTGTTTGATGTAATTACAAAACGTAAACAAATTGAAATTGCTTTACAGGAATCGGAATTTAAATACCGCAATTTATTTACTGAAATGACATCCGCATTTGCGTATCACAGAATTATCAATAATGAAAGAGGTGAAGCTGTAGACTATGAATTTATTGAAATGAATCCAGCATTTGAGGATCTTACTGGAATGATAGCGCAGAATGCTTGTGGTAAAACGGCAAAAGAAATATTACCGGAAATTGAAAATTACTGGATTGAAAATTATGGCAAAGTAGCGAATAATGGAATCTCACTCTCTTTCAGCAATTATAACAAAACACTGAACAGACACTACAATGTTTATGCATACTGTCCCAGGAAAGGCTATTTTGCTGTTATTTTCAATGACATTACTGAACAGAAAAAGGTATCTGATAAAATAAATATACTCAATAAAGATCTGGAAGAAAAAAACGCTGAGTTGGAAAGGCTCATATTTGTTGCTTCACATGATCTGCGCTCGCCGCTTGTGAATATACAGGGGTTTGGTGGTGAACTGAACAATTCTTATAATGAGGTTAAGAAAGTTATTGCAGAAGTTGATAACATAAATGATCTGCGAAACAAACTAGCAAACATACTGGATACAGATATTCCGGAATCAATTAATTTTATTGAACTGAGCGCCCAGAAAATGAATCAGCTTATTTCGGGTATGTTAAAAGTATCAAGGCTTGGAAGAAATGAAATTACATTGGCAAAGATCGATATGAATAAACTGATGTCAGAGGTTTCAAGTACATTTGAGTTTATAGTAAAAAAAGAACATATAATCATCTCAATTGAAAATTTACCAGAATGTACTGCTGATAAAATTCTTATTGACCAGTTATTTGCAAACCTGATCAGCAACTCGATTAAATTCAGAAACCCTGAAATGCAGGCGAAGATCAGTATTTCAGGATTTATTGAAGACCAATATTCAGTTTATTGCGTAGAGGATAACGGAATTGGATTCTCTGAAAAATATATGGATAATATATTCCTGCTGTTTCACAGACTTAATAATAGTATAGAAGGAGAAGGCCTTGGATTGTCGATTGTTAAAAAGATTGTAGATATTCATAAAGGAAAAATCTGGGCTAAATCGGAAGTTGGAAAAGGAAGTAAGTTTTATGTTGCATTGAGCAGTAAGTAAAAAGCTATTAACTATAAGCTGCAAGATACAAGGGGATAGTAAAATATTTTTTCAACAAACTGAGACAAGAGAGATTCCTCGTTACACT
>Ga0224524_1000298_pt1 | contig 21365 bp, 11 predicted proteins | sample CFST75metaG_FD_179895 | JGI IMG/M metagenome (GOLD analysis project Ga0224524, IMG submission 179895) | Peat soil microbial communities from Stordalen Mire, Sweden - C.F.S.T75 | ecosystem: Environmental > Terrestrial > Soil > Wetlands > Peat | place: Sweden: Norrbotten County, Stordalen Mire... | reverse complement strand
GGTTGCAGTGCTGCTGGAAGGAACATTTGTTTCCTCTTTTATGTTTCGTATACCACCGGAACTTGCCGAGAACAAAGACCTTCAGTTTTTCCCTAAAAGCCATAAACCCACGAAAATGATCATAGTAGGCGACGGAGATATCATTAAGAACCAGTTTCATTTCACGCAGGGATATCCCTTGCCACTGGGATATGACCAATATACCCGGCAAACATTTGGCAACAGGGATTTTCTCCTCAACGCCATGAATTATCTTTGCGATGATTCCGGTCTTATCACGGTCCGGTCGAGGGAACTTACACTCCGGATGCTCGACACCACCAAAGTTGAAAGCCAAAGACTGTTCTGGCAGATCCTCAATGTTCTGCTCCCACTGATCCTGATCCTGATCTTCAGTTTCATCAAATTGAGGATCCGTTCAAGAAAGTACTCGCGGCCGACCATTTCATCAACATCAATCCAGTAAATACAGGTATGAAGAAAAACAGGAAATTTATCATTGCTGTCATCGTTTTGGGTGTCATCGCAATCGCGCTAATCCTGACCAATTCCAAATCAACCTTTAAGCGGGCATTGAGCGATTTTGCCATTGATGATACTTCCAACGTCACCAAGATCTTCATGTCCGACAAGAATAACAATAATCTGATTTTGACCCGGATACAGAAAGGGAAATGGCTGGTAAGCAATAAATATCCCGGGTCAAAAGCCAATATTGAGTTGTTGCTTGGCACCATGCTGAGGTTGCAGGTGAAAGAAACGGTTCCTAAAACGGCACTGGAAAATGTCATCAAGGACCTGGCAGTCATTGCGGTTAAAGTGGAGATTTACCAATGGAAATACAGAATCAACCTCTTTGATATTGTTCACCTGTTTCCCCATGAAAGACTCACGAAGGTTTATTATGTAGGCGGGCCAATCCAGAGCAATCAGGGTTCGTATATGATCATGGAACATTCTTCCGTGCCTTTTGTGGTTTACCTTCCCGGTCTCAGGGGGTTTGTAACACCCATCTATTCCCCCATTGAAAAATACTGGAGGGATTATTCGATCTTTAAAAAGACGATACAGCAGATTGAATCTGTCAGAATGGAATTCCCTTCCGATCCTGCAAACTCATTTGAGATAAAGAACAATCAGAACATGAATCTTCGGTTAATCTCATTAGTTAACAACCAATCGGTTCCTGTATTCGACACACTGAAAGTCATGAATTTCCTGGCTTCATTCCGGAATATCAATTTTGAAGCCATTTTGAACGATCTGGAGCCACATCGGAAAGACTCGATTCTTGCTACGACACCTTATTGCATCATCTCTGTTACCGATACAAGTCATACAACACAAAGTATCAAAACCTACCGGCGAGGTGCTGCTGCCGGTGAAGTGGATGATTTCGGGAATGCTGCTCCCTATGACCTCGATCGTCTTTATGCCCTGGTTAATGACGGCAAGGATTTTACCCTGATCCAATACTTTGTTTTTGATAAAATCCTGCGCCCGATGTCATTTTTTGTCAGGACACAGGAACCGAAAAAGAAATAACCGGTTTTTCGCTTTCAGAACATACCCATGGATAACCCATAAAGGGAGAGAATGAACCTAAAACGTCAGAAAATACATAATCAGATCTTTGGTTATTGCTGCATGGCCTTGGTATTCTTCATGCCCATTTATTCGAAAATCATGCCATCCATCATTTCCCTGATGGTATTGAACTGGCTGATAGAAGGTAAGTTCAAAAAAATCCCTGCTATTTTTAGCGAAAGGCACCGGTTATTGACCTTTTCATTTGCGGCACTTTATGTTCTCTATCTGGTTGGCATGCTTTATTCCAAAAATCTGGATTATGGTTTTTTTGACCTGCAGATAAAGCTTTCACTGATTTGCTTTCCGCTGATATTTGCTACTATTGACAGGGATTTCCCGTTTCAGAAGCTGATGAAAGATGTGTATAAGGCGTTCATCGCAGGCTGTGTGACGGGAACTCTGATCCTTTTCGGGATTTCAATTTATGATTTCATCCGTTCCCAGGACCCGGCAGTTTTCTACTATACCCGTTTTTCAAGGTTCATTCATCCGTCTTATCTTTCCATGTACCTGAACCTGGCAGTTTCAATACTGGCGTATTACATGATCCGGAAAGAACATCCTTTAACAAACAAAATCAGGATTCTCCTTGCCATGCCGGCAATCTATTTTTCGATTGTGATCTTTCTTTTAAGTTCAAAAGCCGGGATCTTTTCGCTTTTTTTCCTTTTCCTGATGATCATCATGTATTTGCTGGTTGTTAATAAACAGGTTTGGAAAGGCCTCCTGTTTCTTTTCCTGGTTATGGTAGCATTTTATACTGGTTTCCGTTTCCTTCCAACCACCGCTGAACGTTTTAAAAAAACAGAATCGGTTTTATCGGAACAGAAAAAATCATCTCCGGAGAATATGGAAAGCAATAGTGAAAGGCTGGATGTCTGGAAATCGGGTATTGAAGTGATCCGGAAACATACGGTTTTTGGTGTCGGTACCGGTGACGTAAAGGATGCTTTGCTGTCCGAATATCAGAAAGAAAATAAATTATTTGTTTATAACATGCGTTTGAATGCCCATAACCAATTCCTCCAGACCTACATCGCATTGGGTATTTTGGGCGCGCTGTTGCTGATATTCATGCTGGTATTGCCAGGCTGGTTGGCCATCCGGAGAATTCATTTTATCTACTTTTCTTTTCTTGCGGTGTTTACGTTCAATACCCTTGTTGAATCCATGCTGGAGGTCCAGGCAGGGGTGATCTATTATGCTTTTTTTAATGCCTTATTATTCTTCGGATGGAAAACACTCCCTGATCGATCAGAGGGTGTGGAGAGTGTATAAAAAAACGGGCACACAGCCGTGTAACCCGTCTTTACAAATAAATTGGAATGTTATACAAGTCCCTGTGCTAACATGGCATCAGCTACTTTTACGAAACCGGCAATGTTGGCGCCTTTAACGTAATTGATGAATCCGTCAGCTTCTGTTCCGTATTTAACACAGCTCTGGTGAATATTGATCATGATGTTGTGTAACCTCTGATCAACTTCTTCCCTTGTCCATGATAAACGCATGGAATTCTGTGACATTTCCAGTCCGGAAGTGGCAACACCACCAGCATTGGCTGCTTTACCAGGTCCAAAGAGGATCTTGGCTTCGAGGAATACATTGGTAGCTTCCAGTGTGGAAGGCATGTTAGCGCCTTCGGAAACGCAGTAACAACCGTTCTTTACGAGAGTCTTTGCATCTTCTGCGTCAATTTCGTTCTGGGTTGCACTCGGCAATGCGATATCGCATTTTACTTCCCATGGGCGTTTGCCGGGAACGAATTTTGCTTCGCTGTATTTATCACAATATTCCTTGATACGTCCTCTCTTGACATTCTTGAGGTTCAGTACGAAGGCAAGTTTTGCAGCATCAATACCCTTTGGGTCATAGATATAACCTTCGGAATCAGATAAGGTCACCACTTTTCCACCCAGCTGGGTTGCTTTTTCAGTGGCATACTGTGCTACGTTTCCTGAACCGGAAACGGCTACTGTTTTACCAGCGAAGTCGAGTTTACGGGTCTTCAGCATCTCAGCTGCAAAATAAACCTGTCCGTAACCGGTAGCTTCCGTACGGATAAGGCTGCCGCCCCATTCCAGTCCTTTACCGGTTAAAACACCGGTGAATTCATTGCGTAACCTTTTGTACTGGCCAAACATGAAACCGATTTCACGTCCACCAACTCCGATATCGCCAGCAGGAACGTCGGTATCAGGACCAATATGACGTTGTAGTTCGGTCATGAAACTTTGGCAGAAGTGCATGACTTCGTTGTCAGATTTTCCTTTAGGATCAAAATCAGATCCTCCTTTACCACCGCCCATAGGCAGGGTTGTTAGACTGTTCTTGAGCACCTGTTCAAATGCAAGGAACTTCAAAAGGCCTAAATAAACGGTCGGATGGAAACGCAGACCACCTTTATAAGGTCCGATTGCGCTGTTCATCTCAATGCGGAAACCCCTGTTGATCTGTATTTCGCCTTTGTCGTTGGTCCAGGGAACCCTGAACATGATCACTCTTTCAGGTTCAGCAATGCGCTCGAGGATCTTGGCAGCTTTGTACTTCGGGTTTTCTTCAATGAAAGGAATCACGGTTTCAGCAACTTCCTGAACGGCTTGGTGGAATTCCTTTTCACCTGGATTCTTGGCAATAACTTTTGCCATGAATTCGGTGACCAACTGGTCATACACTTTTTTTGTCATAGGAGTAAATAGTTTAATTATTAATTTGTTAAATTCTTCACAATATTACAGAAAATATCTATACCCGGATGAAATTCGGGAGGATTATTTTATCTGCCGGTAAAATGAAGAATGAAGAATGGTTATAAAGTTACATCCGGTGTTTTTCCACATCAAAAAGAATGTGTAATTTTACAATCCATCCCGGTTTGTTCATGCCATCACTTAAAAAACTAGATCATGCAGCCTGTTGAAGAAAATTCCGGCAAATGGCCGATTGGCCAAGATTCGGTAGATGTCGAGAAGCTTCTTTATGACACGCGCGAACGGTTGAAGGAACTTTCCGCAATCAATGAAACGACTACCATCATCAAGAAAAACCTCCCCATCCAGGAAACCTTGCAGGAAATCTGCCAGATCATTCCAAAGGCCTGGCAATATCCAGATGATACGGTTGCCCGGTTGCGGTTCGATGAGATGGAATTCGTGAGCCGTAATTTCAGGGAAACAGAATGGAAACAGGAACAAACCTTCGAAACGATCGATAACCTGTCGGGTACCATTGAGATCTTCTACCTGAAGGATTTTCCTGCAATCGACGAAGGGCCGTTCCTGAAAGAGGAACGAAGCCTGATCATGAACCTTTCCAGCCTTATCGAGGGGTACCTGAATGGGGTGAAAGGGAAGGAGGGACGGTATGTGACCCGGGAACGCCTCAAAGAACTTTCTGCTATTAACCAGACCACGGCCATCCTCCGCACCGGTAAACCTATCGAGGAAGCGCTTCACCAGATTGCACTGATCTTACCCAAAGCATGGCAATATCCTGAATTTACCGTTTCAAGGATCCGGTATACCAATTTCGAGATCACCAGCCCGGGTTTCAGGGAGACCCAGTGGTCACAGAAACAGACCTTCGAAACGATCGATAACCAGGAGGGTTCCATTGAGATCTATTACCTTAAAGCATTTCCCCCTTCCTATGAAGGGCCTTTCCTCGAAGAAGAACGGCACCTCATCATCAACCTTGCCAATATCATTACAGGTTACCTGAACAGTGTGAAGGGGAAAGCCATCCTGAGAAAAAACCTGGAAAAGGAATTCCCTGCAGGGAAAAAGGAATCCTCCGAATCGACCAAGTACAGTCGCCAGCTTCTGCAGACATTCCTCAACCGGAACAATTATAACCGGGATATTTACCACGACCTGATGCCATTCAAAGTCAAGGAGATCCTGCTGGTTGCAAATCTGTACGATGCCTACAGCATAGAAAAAGAAGGCCGTTTCTCGGAACATGTGCTGGGTGAGTTCTACCAGCTCAGCCTGAGCACGATGCCCCGCATCACAGGAGTGTCTTCATCAGATGAGGTCTTTGAACAACTTGAAAACAAACACTATGATCTGGTAATCATCATGATGGGAGTGGAGAAGCAGTTCCCGGTTGAACTTAGCAAAAAAATCAAGGAAAAATACCAGTATATTCCCGTCTTCACACTGCTGAACAGCAACACGGATATTGCCCTTTTCGAATCGGAACCGGAGAAACTTACCTGGATCGACCGCGTATTTGTATGGAACGGCGATTCCAAAATCTTCTTCGCCATGATCAATTACCTCGAGGACAAGATCAATGTGGAGAATGATACCAGTATCGGGATGGTTCGTGTGATCCTGCTTGTGGAAGATTCCCCGAAATATTATTCGTTGTACCTTCCGAATCTTTATAACATCGTACTTGAACAAACCAAACATATTATTGAAGATGTCACGACTGATGAGCTATACAAGATCCTCCGGTTAAAAGCCCGGCCCAAAATCCTGCTTGCCTCCACGTATGAGGAGGCCATGTACATCTTCGGGAAATACAAAGATTATATCCTTTGCCTGATCTCGGATGTGAAATTTAAAAAAGACGGTAAACTGAACGACACTGCAGGATTCAGCCTGGTGAAACAGACCCGGAAAGAGATTAAAGAACTCCCCATCGTGTTACAGTCCTCAAACGATGAGAATTCCAATAAGGCTTATGAACTGAAGACTTCTTTTATTAACAAGAATTCGGAAACCCTGTTGCTCGATTTCAAGAGTTTCATCACCCATTACCTGGGGTTCGGGAATTTCATTTACCGAGATAAAGAAGGTCGCCAGATCGCCGTGGCCAAATCACTGAAGGAATTTGAAGATCTTCTGCGGACCATCCCGGAGGAATCGCTGTTGTACCATGCACGGAAAGATCATTTCTCCTTATGGCTGATGGCCCGCGGCGAGATCCAGGTGGCCAAGATCCTCAACCCGGCCAAGGTGACGGATTTCAAGGATCCTGACAGCCTTCGCGAATACCTCATCAGTGTAATACAGGATTTCCGGAATGAGCAGAATATCGGGAAAGTCATTCCTTTCGAGGAATCAGCCATCACGGATGAACATAACATCCTGACGCTCACCGAAGGTGCATTGGGCGGAAAGGGTCGTGGACTGGCATTCATCAATACGCTGATCTACAATTACGATTTTTCTCAGCACATTCCGAATATCAACATTCGGACACCTAAAACATCCATCATCGGAACAGATGAATTTGAATATTTTCTTGACCGGAATAAACTCCGGGAACGGGCGGTTTTTGAAGAGAATTATAATCAGATCAAAGAGTGGTTCCTCGAAGGAAAACTTACGGACACCCTGATCAGGAAACTCAAACTGATCATCAAGGCCATTACCAAACCACTGGCAATCCGGTCATCCGGACTCTTTGAGGACTCCCTTAACCAACCTTTTGCCGGGATCTTTGAAACCTACCTAATACCCAATATCCACCCGGATCCCAAGGTTCGCCTTGAACAGTTGATGAATGCGGTCAAACTCGTTTATGCATCGGTTTATTCCAAAATAGCCAAAGGGTACATAGAAGCCATCAATTACAAGATTGAACAGGAGAAGATGGCCGTAGTCATCCAGGAGGTAGTGGGCAATCAATACGAAGATGTTTATTATCCGCACATCAGCGGTGTTGCCCAATCCTATAATTATTACCCTTTTGCCCATATGAAGCCGGAAGAAGGGTTTGCCGTGGCAGCGCTTGGATTGGGAAGATATGTAGTGGAAGGAGAACGTGCATACCGTTTTGCACCTCAGTATCCGAACCTTGAAATCAATTCGCCAGCAGACCAGTGCAAAGGCTCGCAAGTCTACTTTTATGCCGTCGACCTGAAAAAGAAAGAAGTCAACCTCCTGGAAGGAGAAGAGGCAGGTTTACGGAAACTCGAAGTGGATGATGCCGAACGTCATGGAACTCTGAAGCATTGTGCTTCCGTGTTCTCCTTCGACAACAACCGCATCATTCCGGGCCTGAACGCTACCGGACCCAGGGTGGTAAATTTCGCAGATATCCTCAAGTACAATTATATTCCGCTGGCAAAGACCATCGAAGTTGTGCTGGATGTTGTAAAAGAAGCACTGGGTTCACCTGTAGAGATCGAATTTGCTGTGGATCTGAATAAGGATGAAGACAACAAGGCTTCATTCTATGTCCTTCAGATAAAACCTTTGATCGGCAATGCTACGGATTATAATGTAGATATGGAGAAGATCCATAAAGAAGACATACTTCTTTATTCAGAAAAGGAGATGGGTAATGGCATGATGGATGATATTGAAGTGGTGGTATTCGTTGATCCGGACAGGTTTGATAAATCGAAGACCCTTGAGATGGCCGACGAAATGGATAAAATCAATGCAGAGATGATCCGGGAAAACCGGAATTATATCCTGATCGGCCCGGGCCGATGGGGTACGCGCGACCGATGGATTGGTGTGCCGGTGACCTGGCCGCAGATCTCCCATGCAAAAGTGATTGTGGAGACCAGCCTGGAAGATTTTCCGCTGGATGCATCTTCCGGATCGCATTTCTTTCACAACGTCACATCCATGAATGTCGGGTATTTCTGTGTTCAGCCTGAATTCTCAAAAAGTTTTATCCGGTACGATATTTTAAAAGCACAGAAGAATCTGCGGAAAACACAATATTTTACTATTGTAAAGTTTGAAAAACCCCTTATCGTTAAAATGGATGGAAAAAAACGAATATCAGTAGTCACCTTTAAAAACAGAGAATAACTTCTGCACTTAACACTTAACACTTAACACTTAATACTTAACTATGCGAATTGCACGAATCAACATTGTTTAAGGAAGTCCAACTTTGGATCCGGTCAACATTTAGCTGATCGATCCGGTGATCCGGAAGGTGCATAAAAAAACGGGCACACAACCATGTACCCGTCTCGACATTTAAACTGGAATATTAAACAAGTCCCTGAGCTAACATGGCATCAGCTACCTTTACGAAGCCGGCAATATTGGCGCCTTTTACGTAGTTGATGAATCCGTCAGCTTCTGTTCCGTATTTAACACAGCTCTGGTGAATATTGATCATGATGTTGTGTAACCTCTGATCAACTTCTTCCCTTGTCCATGATAAACGCATTGAGTTCTGTGACATTTCCAGACCGGAGGTGGCAACTCCACCTGCATTGGCTGCTTTACCAGGTCCGTAGAGAATCTTAGCTGCAATGTATACTTCGATAGCTTCCGGCGTTGAAGGCATGTTAGAACCCTCGGAAACGCAGTAACAACCGTTCTTAACAAGCGTCTTTGCATCTTCTCCGTCAATTTCATTCTGGGTTGCACTGGGTAATGCAATGTCGCATTTTACTTCCCATGGGCGTTTGCCGGGAACGAATTTTGCTTCGCTGTATTTATCGCAATATTCCTTGATACGTCCTCTCTTGACATTCTTGAGGTTCAGTACAAAGGCAAGTTTTTCAGCATCAATACCCTTTGGATCATAGATATAACCTTCGGAATCGGATAAGGTTACAACTTTTCCACCCAGCTGGGTAGCTTTTTGTGTAGCATACTGAGCTACATTACCGGATCCGGAAACTGCTACAATCTTACCATTAAAGTCGAGTTTACGGGTCTTCAGCATTTCAGCTGCGAAATAAACCTGTCCGTATCCGGTCGCTTCCGTACGGATAAGGCTACCGCCCCATTCCAGGCCTTTACCGGTCAAAACACCGGTGAATTCATTGCGCAACCTTTTGTACTGGCCAAACATGAAACCGATTTCACGTCCGCCAACACCGATATCACCAGCAGGTACGTCGGTATCAGGACCAATGTGACGTTGCAGTTCAGTCATGAAACTCTGGCAGAAATGCATTACTTCATTGTCTGATTTACCTTTTGGATCGAAATCAGAACCACCTTTTCCACCGCCCATAGGCAGGGTTGTCAAGCTGTTTTTGAGAACCTGCTCGAAAGCGAGGAATTTCAGGAGTCCCAGATAAACGGTCGGGTGAAAACGCAACCCGCCTTTGTACGGTCCGATCGCACTGTTCATTTCGATACGGAAGCCCCTGTTGATCTGGATTTCTCCTTTATCATCTATCCAGGGAACCCTGAACATAATAACTCTCTCAGGTTCTGCAATGCGTTCCAGGATTTTTGAAGTCTTGTACTTCGGATTTTCTTCGATGAAAGGAATCACTGACTCGGCAACTTCCTTCACGGCCTGGTGGAATTCTTTTTCTCCCGGATTTTTTGCAATGACCTTGGCCATAAAATCATTGACCAGTTTTTCATACACATTTTTTGTCATAAGAGTTAAAGTTTTTGATTAATAAAAAATTAGTTGTGAAACAGTTCACAATATTAAAGATTTTTTTTTACCCGGTAAATGGATTCGCAAATATTTTTTGATTAAATCGCATTAGTATCACTAATTTGTTTTTCTTTTTATCTTTACAGGAAAAATGAAAAGCTATGTGGATTACTTTGAGATGCAGGAGCATGTTAGCATTTGAAAGCTGAATGTTGACGAATCAAAAGCTACGGCCTCCGGGTTCCGGATAAGAATCATCCTGCCATAATATGTAGAAAGGTCAATATTTTTATGTTCTTTAAAAGGAGAATTGAATTTATTGTAATTTTGTCATTCAAAAAACTGAGTATACAAAACAAAAGAAGATCTGATCATGTATGAATTTCTTTCACTGAATGTAACTTGCATTCATTGTAATCGATCCCTCATGGTAAGTGAGGAAGTTATTGATAATAAGCCCAGTATAAAATTAGGAATTAAAGTAGGGGATCAAGCGGGTGTTATTTATCTTAGTTCATTGTGGGGTAGTTATAATTATAATTGTAAAATTCCTCTGTCATCTGATATAATAGCACAATTTTATTGTCCGCACTGTAAGAAAAAAATAACATCGGATAATGAATGTTCTATATGCCATGCACCTATGATCCCTTTCATCCTGGATATTGGTGGAAGAGTTACTATTTGTTCAAGAAGTGGCTGTAAGAATCATTTCCTCGAATTTGATGATATTTCACAAGCGTTGAGCAAATTATACCAGGAATATGAATTTCCCAGGAAATATACTCCCAAGGAATTGAAAATAAGTCAAAGGAAACATGTTTCGCGGGCTGAAGAGGAAAATGAAACAAAAGAAATTCTGGAATCGGGTGCCTTTTTAATGTCTTATTGTCCAAATTGCCGCAAAAGTTTGATAGATCATGAGATACTGAACCTTAAGGTCACTACCGGCAGTACTTCCGGAATCCTGATGTTAAGTCCTTATCTGAATGTGTTTACTTCCGAATCTACAGTTTTTCTGCAGGAAGACAAACCCGTCACTGATATATCCTGTCCTCATTGTGATACCAGTCTTATATCGACTGATAAAACTTGTGAATCTTGTGGTTCACCCATAGCCAAAATTTTCATAAGCGCCAGGACAAAAATGATTAATTTCTATATTTGCTCAAAAAAAGGATGCAAATGGCACGGGCTGAGTAATAGTGATCTTCAGGATATCAAACTGGAAGACAGCCTGGAGTGGTAATCAACGAATTCATTATGGTTTTTCGATATCATGAATTATTTAAATTATTCTATTAATCACTGACCTGCTGTTATATGTTTCAGATCACCAGAAAACAGGAACTTGCTAAAGGTACTATTGTACGGTTTGATATCCTTGCTCCGAAGATCGCAAAAAAGGCAAAAGCAGGGCAATTCATTATCCTTAGGGTGAATGAGACAGGAGAACGTATTCCCATGACAATAGCCGATAAAGATGAATTTGCCGGGATAATAACCATCATTTTCCAGGTTGTTGGAAAGACGACAGCTTTGATGCGTTCATTGAAGGAAGGAGATTTTATACGTGATGTTGCAGGTCCTCTTGGTCGACCTGCAGAGGTGAAAAAAATTGGAACTGTGCTGATGGTCGGTGGCGGTACCGGTGTCGCTATATTATATCATGTTGCCAAAGCTTTTAAAGAAGCCGGTAACTTCGTGATCAGTATAATAGGCGCCAGGGAAAAAGAACTGGTAATACTTGAAAATGAAATGGATCTTATCAGTGATGAACTGGTCGTGACAACCGACGATGGCAGCTATGGTTCCCGGGGATTTGTAACGCAACCCCTCGAAAAATATCTTGAAGAAAGATATGACATCAAACTGATCTATTCGATAGGGCCCATTGTTATGATGCAAAATGTATGCAACCTAACAAAGAAATATAACATTCCTACAATCGTAAGCCTGAATCCCATTATGATTGATGGAACAGGTATGTGTGGTGGATGCAGGGTTAAAATTGACGGGAAAATCAGGTTTGCATGTGTGGATGGACCTGATTTCGACGGACAGCTTGTTGATTTTAATGAACTGTCGAAACGTAATTCAATTTACCTGAAAGATGAAAAAGATTGTTTGCTATTTTCAATTAGATAAACCCTTACTAAAATGTTAGAGCAGGATGTACGATATCTGAAGTATAAGACGTTCCTTAATACGTATTGCCCCTATTGCAGACAAAGTTTCAATGTTGAAGAGAAAGATAAGAAGGTTATCGTTTTTAATGCCAATTTTAATGGTTCCGCCCTGGAACTTAAACTTAGTCCGTTTCTAGATGTTTTCGAGGTTGAATCATCCATCCCAATAGAAAAAAATGAGATACTTACAGAACTCCAATGTCCTCATTGTAAGAGAAGCCTGATTAAGCCTGAGATGAGTTGCGGTGAATGCGGATCTCAGGTCGGGGAAATTATCATTTCCACTCATGCCAAGCTGATTCCTTTTTACCTCTGCTTGAGATATGGTTGTGAATGGCATGGTTTATCCAAGGCGGATGAACGAAAGATTAAGCTGAAGATTCCCCGCCAGGAAATGCCAGAACAAGACCAGAAACTGAGAACAGCCAATCACCAGGAAGTTCCATATGGGTATACCTCTGAATTAGCTTTGTTGGAAGCCGGCCGCTGCTTGCAATGTAAAAACCCGAAATGTGTCCTGGGGTGCCCCGTTAATATTGATATCCCTAATTTTGTCAGACTGATTGCTGAAGAGAAATTTGATGAAGCCATAAAGAAGATCAAGGAGAGGAATGTTTTACCGGCAATTTGCGGCCGTGTTTGTCCTCAGGAGAACCAATGTGAGGAAACATGTATTCTTGGTGTCAAGGACGAACCGGTCGCTATAGGTAATCTTGAACGCTTTGTAGCCGATTGGGAACGAAAGATGGATCTTGTAAAAATACCAAAGATAAAACAAAAGCTCACTAAAAAGATTGCTGTGGTCGGCTCCGGTCCTGCCGGTCTTACCGTCGCTGCCGATCTTCAGCAACTGGGTTATTCCGTTACAATTTTTGAAGCTTTTCATGAAACCGGTGGTGTGCTTACTTATGGAATTCCTGAATTCCGGCTGCCAAAGTCCATAGTACACTTTGAGATAAACTACATGAAGGAAATGGGTGTTAGAGTCGAACTGAATCACGTTATTGGGAAGATTATTACCGTTGATGAGCTTCTGGAAAATTTTGATGCGGTTTTCGTTGGAGTGGGGGCCGGTTTGCCAAAGTTTATGAACATTGAAGGTGAGAGTCTGGGGAATGTCTTCTCTGCTAATGAATATCTCACCCGTATGAACCTGATGAAAGCATACAAATTTCCTGATTACGACACTCCAAAACCAAAAGGAACCCGGGTTGCTATCATAGGAGGAGGTAATGTAGCAATGGATTGTGCCAGAACGGCTATCCGGACGGGTTCTTCTGAAGTGATCATTGTGTACCGGAGATCAAGATCTGAATTACCTGCAAGGCACGAAGAAGTTCGCCATGCTGAAGAAGAAGGAGTAAAATTCCGGTTGCTTACATATCCTGTAAAATTTCTCGGAACTGATGTTAATACCCTGAAAGCCATGGAGTGCATTAAAATGGAACTCGCTGAACCGGACGAATCCGGAAGAAGAAAACCAGTCCCTATTGAAGGATCAAACTTTATTATAGATGTAGATTTGGCGGTTGTTGCAATTGGAAACGGAGCAAATCCGGTGATTTTTCAGACTACGCCCGATATAAAGCTGAATAAATGGGGTTATATTATTGTAAACCCTGAAACTAATGAAACTTCAAAAGAATTCGTTTATGCAGGTGGCGATATTGTGACAGGTTCAGCCACCGTTATTCAGGCGATGGGTGCAGGAAGAATAGCAGCTGATGCTATTCACAAGAAACTGTCCAGTATGAATGGAAAACAGATTAGTTAACAATAAAAGCACGGATTGCAACTTTAAAAATCGAAACTTCTCTCCGCCATAGAACCTTCCCTTAATAAAGAGTAGTTTTATCCATAGGATGAGCATTCAAATTGAAAAATAATATTTATAAACTTTATTTCTTGATTTAATTACAAAACCGATGCGTATTACACGATTGACCGCTGAAATAAAGAAAAAAGAAACCCAGGATGTGGACCTGACTTTACTGGCTCCCCTGATTGCCCGGTACAAAGGGCAAAAAGGAAATGTAATTCCGCTGCTTCAGGGAGCGCAGGATATCTATGGTTATCTTCCCCGGGCAGTATTCGAAAAGATCTCGCAGGAAACCGGTCTTGAACTGAACGAGATGTTTGGAGTAGCTACTTTCTATGCACAGTTCCGTTTGGCGCCGGTGGGCAGGCACATTATCAAAGTGTGCCATGGGACCGCCTGCCATGTGCAGAATGCCAACGAGATCACGGAATCCCTTGAAGAAACCCTTAAGGTGAAAGACGGAGAAACAACTGAGGATCGGCTTTTTACACTCGAATCGGTAGCATGCCTCGGATGCTGTTCACTTGCGCCTGTCATGATGATTGATGACAGCACTTACGGCAAACTCACCGGAAATGAAGCTACGAAAATCATTAAGAATATCCGGATCAGTGAAAACAACTAGCCATTCACTTTTCGCCTTTCGTCAAAAGAATATTATCCGAATACGGGACAACCAACGAACAGCTAATTGCGAATAGCGGACAGCAAACTGCTTAAATCGAAAGAAAAAAACTAATTATCACCAAGACATACTCTAAAATCTATGACAACAACTACTGTTACTGTTGGACTTGGAAGTTGTGGAATAGCTGCAGGCGCAGGCAAAACCTATGAGAAGATCAAAGCGCTGAAAGAGGCTGACAAACTCGATTTTGAGTTACGGAAAACCAGTTGCATCGGGATGTGTTACAGGGAACCGCTGGTCGAAATTACGGACGAAACCGGAACTTATTTTTATGGTGAAGTTGATGAAGACAGGGCCATCGAAATCATCGAGAAACATATTCGTCAATTCAATCCCATCCGTGATTATATAGTACAAACGGACCTGTTTGATGCACCCGAAAATGATTTTCTCAAATCGCAGGTAAGAATTGTCTTACGAAATTGCGGATATATCGATCCCGAATCGATCGATGAATATGAATCCCGAAATGGATACATGGCAATAAAAAAGATCAGGGACGATAAAATGATCCGGACGAATGTCATTCAGATAATTATTGATTCTGGATTGCGTGGCCGTGGTGGTGGTGGTTTCCCGACTGGTTTGAAGTGGAGACTTGCCAGTGGAAATAGATCGGAAGAGAAGTATGTGATTTGCAACGCTGATGAAGGTGACCCCGGAGCCTTTATGGATCGTTCCGTACTTGAAGGCGATCCCCATTCAGTGCTGGAAGGAATGATCATTGCAGCTTATGCCATAGAGGCGACACAAGGGGTAATCTATTGCCGCGCAGAATACCCATTGGCCATTAAACGGCTCAACATTGCTCTGAAACAGGCAAGGCATAAAGGATACCTGGGGAAGAAGATTTTTGGGATCGAAGGATTTGATTTTGATATCTACATTAAGGAAGGTGCCGGAGCTTTTGTCTGCGGTGAAGAAACAGCGCTGATCGCATCGGTGGAAGGGAAAAGAGGCATGCCCCGCAAACGCCCGCCATTCCCTGCACAATCAGGGTTATGGAAAAAGCCCACCAACATCAATAACGTGGAAACCTTTGCCAATATTCCCTGGATCATTCTGAACGGACCAAAAGCATATGCTTCATTCGGGACAGAGAAGAGCAAAGGGACCAAGGTATTTGCACTGGCAGGTAAAATCAAACACTCCGGTTTGGTCGAAGTCCCGATGGGAATGACAATCAAGGAGGTAATCTTCAAGCTTGGAGGTGGGATCAAAAACGATAAAAAATTCAAGGCAGTGCAGTTGGGAGGACCATCAGGAGGCTGTATTCCGGAATATTTATCCGATACTCTTGTGGATTATGATTCCGTGAATGCAACCGGCGCCATCATGGGTTCAGGCGGTATGGTTGTTATGGACGAAACGACATGTATGGTGGATGTCGCCAAGTTCTTTCTTGATTTTACCAGAAAAGAATCTTGTGGAAAATGTACTTTTTGCCGTATGGGTACTATGCGCATGCTCGAGATTCTCGACCGGATAACCAATGGCAAAGGAAAAACAGGTGATATTGAAAACCTGGAAGAGTTGGCATACGAGATTAAAGATAATTCTCTTTGCGGACTTGGTCAAGGAGCGCCCAACCCCGTTCTGACAACGATCAAGTACTTCAGGAATGAATATGTGGCACATATTACACATAAGAAATGTCCTGCTAAAGTTTGTCGTCCGCTTATCACTTATAGTGTCGATCCGGAAAAATGTACCGGTTGTCTGGTATGCCTGAAAAACTGTCCCGCCAACGCCATTACAGGCGAGCGGAAACAAACTCATTTCATCCACCAGGAACTATGCACGAAATGCGGTGTCTGTTATTCCAAATGTAAATTTGATTCCATTATTTTGACTTAATAAATGTGTCTCTCCAACTCTCAAAATAACAACTAGAACCGATGGCTGTAAGTTTATTTAACATCACATTCAATGGAAGGATTGTGAAAGGGATTCCTGGTGAAACTATTCTGCAACTGGCTAATCGGCAAGGAATTTATATCCCAACCTTATGTAATGATGAACGACTGGAACCTTTTTCTTCCTGTTATATCTGCGTTGTGGAAGTAGGGGGCATGAGGGGACATCAACCAGCATGTTCCACCCGAATTAGCGAAGGGATGAGGATCACCACCGACAGTGAAGGTATCCGTAAATCCAGGAAAATGGCGCTGGAATTACTTTTAAGCAACCATTATGCCGACTGTCTTGGTCCCTGTAAGCAAACCTGTCCTGCAGGAGTGGATGTACAAGGATATATTTCGCTTATCGATAAAGGATTATACAACGAAGCTGTGGCCCTGATCAAGGAGACCAACCCGTTGCCGGCAATCTGCGGGCGCGTTTGTGTTCGTCCTTGCGAAGCCGAATGCAGGAGAAACCTTCTCGACGAAGGTGCTCCCGTTGGGATCGACTATCTAAAACGATTTGCATCAGATTATGATCTTGAATCACCTACTAAATATGTTCCGGAAGTAAAACCTTCATCGGGCAAAAAAGTTGCTATCATCGGTGCAGGTCCCGGAGGACTCTCTGCTGCTCATTTTTTGCAAGTGGAAGGTCACCAGGCGGATATCTATGAAGCAGCCCCTAAATCCGGTGGCTGGCTTCGATACGGCATCCCGGAATACCGTCTCCCCAATGATATTTTAGACAAAGAGGTAAAGAATATCACCGATTTAGGTGTAAATATTTTTTATAATAAAAGACTTGGTAACAACCTTAGCTACGAGGAACTGAAGGAGAAATACGATGCGACAATCCTTACTATCGGTTCACAAATAGGTACAGGGATAGGTTGCGAAGGAGATGATGCACAGAATGTCTTTTCCGGGATCGATTTCCTGAAAAATATGGAAATCACCGGACAGAAGTACGATTTCACGGGGAAAACGATTGCCGTTATCGGTGGAGGCAATACTGCGATGGATTGTTGCCGCACTTCGATCCGTTGCCATGCAAGCAAGGTCTTCATAATCTATCGTCGTACCGAGAAAGAGATGCCGGCTAACCCGATCGAAATCCACGAATCGAAACTGGAAGGTGTGGAGTACATGTTCCTGACCTTGCCAAGAAAGATCAATAAGGATGAAAATGGGGCCATTAAATCGATGGTATGCATCCGGATGGAATTAGGCGAGCCGGATCCGTCAGGCAGAAGAAGGCCTATTCCCATGGAAGGATCAGATTTTGAAATAAAGATTGATTATGCATTTGCCGCCATAGGTCAAAAAACCGATGTCAATTTTATTGATGATATCAATGCTCATGCCGATGGAGGAGAATTACAGATCAACCGTTGGGGAGATATTGATGCGAAAAAGGATACCTTGCAAACAGGGATTCCGTCCGTATTTGCGGCTGGCGATAGTGTCACCGGTCCGGCGACCATTATTGAAGCGATCGCTCAGGCCAAGATTGCTGCTACGAGTGCTCACCAATTTTTAATGGAATTGCCTGTTGAGCCGGTAAAAAAACCATTCATCAGCCGGAAAGAGAACTTTAAAAAACAGATTAAGAAAGAATTTACTGGCAGATTTGAAAACCAGGTTCGCGAGGAGATGCCGACCCTTTCGCCGGAGAAAAGGCTTAATTTCAATGAGGTAGAGCTGGGCTATAGCAGTGAAGAGGTAGCCATGCATGAAACTCAGCGCTGCCTGGAATGTGGATGTTCAGCCTTTTTTAACTGTGATCTCCAGAAATATTCAACCGAATATGGCGCCAGGCAAAAAACATACCCTGGTGAATTCAAGGAATTCGATGTCGATTTCAGGCATCCCTATATCGAGTTTGATAACAATAAATGCATCCTGTGTGCAAGATGTGTGCGCATCTGCAGGGAAGTTGTCGGGGCAAATGCACTCGGTCTGGTAAACCGCGGGTTTGATACGTTCGTCTCTCCAAGTCTCGGGGATTCACTGATGGACACCTTTTGCGAATCCTGCGGGATGTGCATCTCCACCTGTCCGACAGGTGCTATCCTCGAAAATGTCATTTTCAAACCAGGACCGGTTCGTACCGAACAGGCTGATTCCATCTGTACCTATTGCTCGGTTGGATGTTCCCTTACCTATGAGCATAAAAACGGATTTGTCATGGGAGTGACCGGCAGGAAAGGATTGGTGAACAAAGACGGAAACCTTTGCCGGTACGGGAAATTCGGATATAATGTCATGAATCATACAGACCGTATCCTTGAACCTTTGCTCAAGGAGAACGGGAAATTCCGCGAGATCTCGTTTGAAGAAGCCTTCTCCCTGATAAAAAATAAAATCAGTTCGGTTTCACCGGATGAGAACGCATTCTTTGCCGGTGCAAGGTTAACGAATGAAGAACTCTATCTTATTCAGAAGTTGGCCAGGGCAGGGGCAAAGACCAATAATGTCGGGAGCTTCCATTATCTTGGCAGGGGAGAGGGACTGCACGGGAATACCCGGTTTAACACACCATTTGCAGAAATTGGCGGAGCCAGCCATATTTATTTTGTGGGTACAGAGATCAATATGGATCATGGAGTAATTGGATTCCTTGCCAACAATTTACGGATCATGAAAAAGATTCCCGTGACCATGATCACAACTAATAAATCAGGCAGTATGGATCATAAAGTTGATGAGATGATCCATATTCAGTCTTACTACCATTTTATCAAAGCAGTCAATTATTACTTGCTGAAGAAGGGGCTGGAGAATGCGCTCTTCCTGCGGGAGCGTGCGGATGGATTGGGAGCATTCAAGAACCGAACACTAGCCCAAGATTTCAAAAGATTACTAAATGATGCGGGAATCAGTGAAACCACCCTTTCCACATTTGCAGAGACCTATAACAAGGAGATGAACGCGGTGCTCATCTTTTCCGAAAAAGAGATCTCCGGAGCAACCAGCATCGAACTTTTTAATCTTGCAATGATCACCGGTAAATTAGGGAAAACATCCAACGGTCTTGTTTCATTGAAAGAGAAAAACAATTCACAAGGGTTGTTTGATATGGGGATTGAACCCGGAAACGGTATTGGTGGTGTTCCAATCTTTGATCCTGCGCTGGCAGCAAAATTGCAGGAGAAATGGAATATAACTGTGCCTCCAAAGATTAATTTACTTGATCTCTTGCTTGGAGAGGGAAAAATCCGTAACCTTTTTATCTTTGGAGAAGATCCTGTGGGATGTTCAAACTCAACTGAAATTAACGGTTGGTTGAAGAAGGTTGATTTCAAAGTCGTTCAGGATTATTTCATGACCCCTACCGCCGAAGAGGCCAACCTGATCCTGCCGGCTTCATTCCCGGCTGAGACGGGAGGAAGTTTCACAAATGCCCAGAAAGTGATCCAGCCCTTTGAGGCAGTGCTCCCTGTAAAACCGGGTATGACAAACATTGAGCAGTTGATCGGTATTCTCAAAAAGTTCGGATTTGCCGGATCGACAGCCCCGGAGCAGGTATTTGGAGAGCTTGTTTCTCTTTTGCCCGGCGGGAAGGATCATGGGCCACTGAAAATGGAATATACCACGGCAGACGATGATACCCGATTATTTGCATTTGGGTGTGATGCGGTAGTTCGTAAATTTGACGAAGATTTTTCAATTAAAACAAATTATTAACACATGAAAGTATTCAATTCAATTGATGAAATCCTTGATTTTGCTATAATGGCAGAACAGGAATCGGTGGATTTTTATTTGGATCTTGCTGCAAGGTCGAAGAATGAGCAGATTAAAAAAGTATTCCAGGAGTTTGCAGGGGAAGAGATAAAGCACAAATCGCGTTTACTGGGCATTAAGGAGGAGAAAACACTGATACTACCCGGCAAAACGGTAAGGGATATGAAGATTGCCGATTACCTGGTGGATGTGGCCCCTAAACCTGATATGATTTATGCAGATGCACTCATCCTGGCCATGAAAAAAGAGAAGGCTGCGTTCCGGCTCTACTCATTCCTGTCGGAAGAAACCACCGATCCGGTGATGAAAGGCTTATTCCTAACTCTGGCAATGGAGGAATCACGGCATAAACTCAGGTTTGAACTGGAATATGATGAGTATATCCTGAAGGAAAACTAATTTTCTTTGTTGCCCTTGTCATTTCCCTCTTCCCTGGTGGGCCGGGCAGTTTCTCTATACTAAAACCAGCGGCTTTCAACGCCCTGGTCACCGATCCTTTCACCGAATACGTAACGAGACGGGCTCCTTCTTTCATCGATTGATAGAACATACGGAAAATTTCTTCTGTCCACAATTCAGGTTGCACATCCGGCCCGAATGCGTCAAAAAAAACAAGATCATAATATTCATCCTGCAATTGAACCTTACATAGGTCTCCATGCATTTTATGAAGGGTAAAATGTTCAGATATACGGATATCCTGGTTCCATGGGGCATCATGGATTGCTTGAAAAACTTCTGCTTTCGCTGGATCCGTCTTTTCCGGGTAATTCAGCAAACTGACAAGGTGATCTTCAAGCGGGTATTTCTCAATCGCTGTATAATGGATAGACTTTCTTTCTTTTTCCGAGACCAGGTAAGTGAGAAAAGCATTTAACCCGGTTCCGAAGCCGGCTTCAAAGATACGCGCAGGAAAATTACGGATCTGTGCGTAACCTTCGCGGATAAAGATATGCATGGATTCCTGCAAGGCTCCATGGATGGAATGGTAATGCTCATTCAACTCAGGAATGAACAACGTTGTGGATCCGTCTGCCGTGATAACAACCTGAAAGGTCATAGACTCAATAGAGCGTTGGAAATCTCGCCGGACTGTA
>Ga0224524_1000296_pt1 | contig 21437 bp, 24 predicted proteins | sample CFST75metaG_FD_179895 | JGI IMG/M metagenome (GOLD analysis project Ga0224524, IMG submission 179895) | Peat soil microbial communities from Stordalen Mire, Sweden - C.F.S.T75 | ecosystem: Environmental > Terrestrial > Soil > Wetlands > Peat | place: Sweden: Norrbotten County, Stordalen Mire... | reverse complement strand
CTATATGAAGGTGGAGAAGAAACTGCCTGATGGTTCATATCAGACCTTACCTCATACAAAAGATCTGGAGGTTACGAAGGGGATAGTGAATGGGAAGTTTGTTTTGTAAAATTTATAAAAATTAAATAAAAAAAGCGTCTTAATTATTATTAAGGCGCTTTTGATATTTTTTTGCTTATTCATCCATAGTTGTAAACCAGGAGAAGATTGTTTCGTATTGCTCGAAACCAACTGGGCATTCAAGTTCTCCGGTTCCAGAAATAATTCTTCCATCGTCTTCGACACTGGTTATTTTAAGATAACAGTTATTGTCTTTAGATAACCCGATATTTTCTATATCGGTTTTATAACTTATCTTATTCCAACGGTTGTTGGCAGCGTCTCTTAAGAAAATTTGGTCATTTTTCTGAACTTCTACAATCATGTATATACCAGAAGGGAAGTTGTATATTCTTCCGTATGATATCGAAGAATCGGCTGGTAATTGTGTCCCTCCATAAAAGAGGACATCACTTTTTACTTCCAATCTTGGAGTAGAATCCAAGATAATAGTTACCTTACTTGGGGCAGCGTTTATGGCGCTGGTTGCCATGAAAATCATAGCAATAACAAAGAGCTTTTTCATATTTTTAATATTTAGGGGGTTCTAGTACAATAATAGTACATTTTAAAGAAAAAGTCAAGTCTTTTTATATTTTACCTATTGTTTTATGGCTTTTTTGAGTATTGGTTCAGTCTCAGTAGGTAATATATTGAACCTTAAATGCCCAATGATTTGCCCAGTTTCTGTTTTAATATTTACTCGCCATTTACCATAAGCTAAGTTTGAACGCATGGAATAAGTACGAAAACCGCCATCTCTGCCTCCTTTGACCGATAGATTTATTTCAGCATCGGTTGTCCATTTTTTTTGTATTTCATCATAATATTGCCATTCATGAATAATTGTTAAGTTTAAATCTTTTGGAGAAAAAATTGCACTATAGGCATAAATAGGTTCACCAATTGGTTTTTTAAAATCTTGATAAAATTTAAAATATCCCATCAAGCCGGAATCTTCGTAAGTTACATTATAATTTCCGTTTGAATTTTTTTGTATTGAATGATAGACACCAGCATCCTTTAAAGATAGGGGAATAGGTGGTATTAAATTTGTAAAATATAGAAAATTTATGACAATAAAAAGTCCGGTGATTAAAAAGATAATTCGTTTTTTATATTCTTTAAATTTGTCTCTTTTTAAGTGGAATAAAATTAAAAGAAAAATACTTATAAAAATCAGACTTACAAGTCCAGATAATAAAAATACAGTAGAACTTATTTTTTGTAAAATTACTGGTATTAAGAAAATAGTGAACGAATAGACGGAAAGAAAGAATAAACCTATTTGGAAACTGAGCCTTATGTAATATTTCTTTAAAGATTCGTTGGCAATAAAAGCTAGAATAAGCAAAAATAGAAAAGGCCAAGTTACAAAAATATCTGTGCTTCTAAAATAGAATACTAAGAAAACTGATAAAAGGCCTCCAAAGAAAAATTGTAATACGTTTACGTACCAAAAGTGTGCTTTACTTGGATTTTTTTCGTCACCTTTTTCTCCTTCTTTTAAATGAATAAGGGTTATAAAAACTCCAACGATAATTAGGTGCACGAGGATCCAGCAGTTTTCTAAAAATGTATCGACTCTTTTAAGAGTGAGTGCATCAAAAACGAATCCAGAGATTAAGGATAAGGATGAGATAGGTCGCTCAAAGCGTTTATAAAAATTTCTAGTTTTTTCGACTAAGGGCATTGTTTAAATTATAACATTAATGAAATAGAATTTAATTACCTTTTAAATATTTTTCAATATTTGCTTGGTGTTCTTCATAAGTCACTGCGCAATGGGTGATGTGGTTTTTGTCATGTATATAATAAAGACAATCAGTTTTTGCTGGATTTAAAACAGCTTCTACTGCCTCTATCCCTGGGTTTGAAATTGGATGCGGAGGTAATCCCGTATGAATATAGGTGTTATAAGGTGAATCAATTTTTTTATCAGCTATGGAGATCGGTGACCACCATCCATTTCCTTTATCACCTCTGGCATATTGTAATGTGGCATCTACTCCTAATTGCATTTTTTGATTAAGACGGTTCCACAAGATGCCAGCAATAAGAGGAGTGTCTGCATCATTGGCTGCTTCACGTTGCACTATTGAAGCTAATGTGAGAGCAGCAGTCCATTTTATATTTTTAGCTGTAAATTGTGGGAGGAATAAAGCAAAATTTTCATTGAATTTTGAAATAAGGCGATTGGCTACGGCGGTCGTCGTTTCATCTATCGGAATAAGATAAGTGTCGGGGAAATAAACACCTTCTGTGTATCCTGGTCTTGTAGTTGTGTCAGTTTTTATCCAAGTATCTTTTTGTTTTTTTGACCAACCCAGATTATCAGCTAAAAGTTTTGCAATTTCTTCTTTTCTTAACCCTTCAGGAATTACGATCCATTTCATATATGGTTTTCCATTAAGAACTTGAACAAGTTGACCAGGATTCATTTCTTTTGAGATCTTATAGCCCCCGGGGTTTACAGTATTTTTTTCAGAAAGAAGGTTGATAAAATTATTTACATCGGAAATATATCCTTGAGCAAAAAGATTATTTGTTATATTTTCGTTGGTATCTTTTATTGACACGATAAAACGATCAGTTCCAGTGGGCAGGGGAATGATTTCTGTTTTTGGTTTTAGATTATTTACTTCGTTAATTGGTGTTTGCTTAATTTCAGTTTTATTTTGTTCTGTTATCTTTGGAATTGTTTGTGTTGGTAAAGATGTTGTAGTTTTGTTTTTAAAATAAAAGAAACTTGAAAAAAATATCACAAGTACTATGACTATAATTATTAGTATTTTTTTAGGTATTTTTTGTATCATACCTTGTGCTGCGGGTCAGGGACTCGAACCCCAATATCATCCTCCAGAGGGATGCGTCCTACCATTAGACGAACCCGCAATGTATATACAATAGTACAAAATTGACACTTAATCAAACCCGTCTCGCGTCGATGAGCTCCGCGAGTCGAGGCGGGTTATATTTTTTAGGTTTTATCTGTTATACTTCACATTAATGAAAGAAAAAATTATCAAAAAAGCTAAAAAATTAGCCCAAAAACGTTACTTTGCATTAGCTTGCTGCATAGCATTTTTTTTGTTTGTATTAGTATTGTTTCAGATTTTTGATGTTGGTTTTATTTTTAGTAAAAATACTAGTTATCAAAAAAGTGAAACAGAAGTTAAAGAAGTTGTTGCTGAAATTAAGCCACTTGATAGGGTTTTGTATGATTCTAAGTTAATAGAATTAGCCAATAACCCTCCACAAATATTAGTTAAATCAAAAATTGATCCAAAAACAGGAAAACCAATTTTGATTTCTCCACCCAAGCCGACTCTTTGGCCAGTTAAAACTGTTTATCCAAATGCTGGGGCAATTCTTCCCTTCAATCGAATAATTGCTTATTATGGTAATTTGTATTCAACTAAAATGGGAGTTTTGGGAGAGTATCAGGAAGATGTAATGCTTGCGAAATTAAACGAAGAGGTCAAAAAATGGACTGCTGCTGATCCAGGAACTCCCGCTATCCCAGCGCTTCATTATATTGCAGTTACTGCTCAAGGTAGCTCCGGCGAGGATGGAAAATATAGATCACGTATGCCAGACAAAGAAATAGACAAAGTTATTGAAATGGCAAAAAAAATTGATGCCATTGTGTTTTTGGATATTCAAGTTGGTTTAAGTAATTTACAAAGTGAAATACCTATTTATGAAAAATATTTAAAAATGCCAAAAGTGCATTTAGGAATCGATGCTGAGTTTTCAATGAAGACAGGGGCAAGACCTGGGTCAGTTGTCGGGACATTTGATGCAGAAGATATAAATTACGCTGCGAATTATTTAGCTAAACTTGTGAAAGAAAATAATCTTCCACCCAAAATTCTTATTGTTCATCGATATACACAAAAGATGATTACAAATTACAAAAATATAAAACCTCTTCCAGAAGTTCAGATAGTCATGAATATGGATGGTTGGGGAGGGGAAGCAAAAAAGAAAGGTACTTATAAACAATTTATTTACAAAGAACCCGTTCAATTTGCTGGTTTTAAATTGTTTTATAAAAATGATATTAAAGGAAAAGACACGGTGATAATGTCGCCAGAAGATGTGCTTAGTTTAACCCCCAAACCTATTTATATACAATATCAATAAAAGTTTAAGTTGTATTTTGTTACTTTTTTGATATAATTAAACATATGAAATCTATAAAAATAAAAATTTTCTTTGCAGTTATTGTTGTTTTAATTTTAGGAGTTGTTTTAACTGTTGCTTCCAAGAGTGCCAGTCAGACTGTCTCACCTGGTAAATACGATACTTTTGCGACTTGTTTGAAAGATAAAGGATCTATTTTTTATGGAGCTTTTTGGTGTCCTCATTGCAATAATACAAAGGCTGCTTTTGGTTCTTCTAAAAGTTTGTTACCTTATGTTGAGTGTTCTACTCCAGACGGCAAGGGTCAAGAAAAAGTTTGTAAAGACAAAGGTATCATGGGATATCCTACTTGGGAGTTTGTTGATGGTTCAAGATTGACAGGTGAAGTTTCTCTAGAAAAACTAGCAGAAAAAACTTCTTGTGTTTTGCCTCAATAAAATTATATGGACATATTAGCCCACTCACTTTGGAATACCGCTGGAGCAAAAAAACTTAACGAATCTTTTGAGAAAAAAGGTAAGCGTAAAATTCCCATTTTATGGGCTGCTTTTTGGGGAATTTTTCCGGATATTTTTGCTTTTGGTATTTCTTCTATTTTATCTATTTATGCTGTCATCTCTAGTAATGAAAAATTTTCTCAATTTTTAAACCATGGCCCATTAGTTCAAGGGGTAGATAAGACTTTTGATTTAGCACATTTTCTTTACCAATTTAGTCACAGCCTGATTATTTTCGCAGTTGTTTTTGGTGTTGTTTGGTTTATTTTAAAACGTCCAGCGCTTGCGATGCTTGGCTGGGGAGTCCATATATGTTTAGATATTTTTTCTCATAGTTTGCAATTTTTCCCAACACCTTTTCTTTTCCCACTTTCAAATTACGTATTTCCTTATGGGATACGTTGGTCAAATCCTGGATTCATGATAGTGAATTACACCCTACTCTTTATAGTTTGTATATTTTATATTTTTAAGAAAAAAAAGAAAGTATAGATTTTACCTTCGCTCTCTCCAATCATATTCATCAGAATCGTCTTTGGTTTTTTCTTTTTCTTCGTTTTCTAATAGGACCTCACAATTGGCGCACATATCACCATATTGGCGTAGGCCACATTGAGGACATACCTTATCCTCGCTCTTCTCTTCATTTGTTTCTTCTTCATCGTACATAGTTTTTATCTTATAATATTTTGTTTTGAAAATCTAGTTTAAAGGTGTTATAGTATGTTTATGGAACAAGAAATACAAAAGAAATTAGACGAGCAGTCTGTGAAAATAGATGCTATTTATAAGTCAGTCGAAAAAACAAGAAAATATTTTCTTATAATAATTTGGGTCACAGTTTTAGGTGTTGTTTTACCAATGATAGGATTGGCTTTTGCCTTGCCATCATTTTTAGGTAATTATGTAAACACACTTAGTGGTGTTGGCCTGTAGTTAATTTATGACAGAAGAAATTAGATCAAAAATTAAAGAACAAACGGGTGGATATATGACAGCTGCATTGGGGTTGGTGGCTGGTTTGGCCTGGAATGATGCTATTAAATCATTGATAGAAGCATTTTTCCCAATTTCTAAATCAGGGGTTTTTGCCAAGTTTATTTATGCTATTGTTATTACTATTGTTGTGGTTTTCGTTGGGCAATATATACTAAAGACTTCATCTGGCGCTCAAAAAAAGTAGAAATATGTTATAATCTATAGGTAAGTTATTATTAGTATTAATAAAAAAGAATTAATTTATGGCAGATTTAAAAGCTTTGTGTATGAAGTGTAGAGATGCAAACAATAAGCCAACCATGCAGATAATGAAAGATCTAAAGGTTGAGGAAAAAAATAACAGATTTTCTGCAAAAGGACAATGTTCTGTTTGTGGAGGAAACATGTTTAAATTCCTTTCCAAGGCTGACGCAGAAGCAATGAAATAAAAAGTTTTTTAAAAGCCCCGTCGCTCGCGAGCGACGGGGCTTTTGTGTTATGATATATTTAATAAAATTATTTATGCTTGAATTTACCCAAAAAGAAAAAGAATTGTTAAAGAAAATGAGTACACCAGCCAAAGTGCAGGATTTTTTGAATGGCTTTAAATTTAATTTTGAGAAAGATGGTAAGGAAACCATAAAATCACCCATTAGAGTTTTAAGGGAAAGAAATGCCCATTGTATGGAGGGTGCATTGTTTGGTGCTTATGTGCTTTCTTTACATGGCCACAAACCAATGATTTTGCATTTACAGACGACCAAGGGGGACTATGACCATATTATTACCTTATTTAAAATTAGTGGTCTTTGGGGAGCTCTTTCAAAAACCAATCATGGAGTGTTACGTTATAGGGAGCCAGTATATCGAAACATTCATGAATTAGTGATATCTTATTTTCATGAATATTTTTTAGATAATGGTAAGAAGACTTTGCGTAAATATTCTAGACCACTTGATTTGAATGTTTTTGAAAAGGGTTGGGAAAGGGAAGAGCAAGATTTGTGGGGTATTGATGACGAATTAGACAGGGTAAAACATTACGATATTGCACCCAAAAAAGTCTTTAAAAATTTACGTTTAGCCGACAAAATAGAAAGAGAGATGGGAGAAATTACTGAATGGAAAAAATAATATTGTGGTATAATAAAGGTATTAATATTTTAATATAAGTTATTTATGTCTAAAAAATTGTTTTTATGTTTCTGTTTTGTTCTGTTTACGTTGGCATTTTCTTTTTCTGTATTTACATCAGTTAAAGCAGAAGCTTTCACTTTTAATAACAATTTAAGGTCACCAATAACTCACCCAGATGTTTTAGAATTACAGAAATTCTTAAACACGCATGGATTTGTCATAGCTACTACTGGCCCTGGATCACCAGGTCATGAAACTTCTATTTTTGGACCTAGAACCAAAGTAGCCTTAATTAAATTCCAATTAGCTAATCATATTTCTCCAGCTCTTGGATATTTTGGGCCGGTTACAAGATATGCAATTAACACGGTTTTAGCTAATATTCAAAATAATATTACACAGACATCTTGTAAAATTGGAGATTTATTTAACATAACGACTGGTCTTCCTTGTTCAACAAAAACTACTTCAATTAAAAGTGGTGGTGGAGGAGGGGGGAGGTAATAGTATTAGTCATGTAAAAAATATAGTATCTTTTTCTATCTTAGGGGTACCAGGAGTAATTAGCGATAATAGTATTGCGGTTACTTTACCTTATGGAACTAATCTTCAGAATTTAATCCCAACTATTACTGTTTCTTCTGGAGCAAGTGTAAGTCCTGGAAATGGAGATGCTCAAGACTTTACTCATGCAGTTACTTATGTGGTGGCAGGGGCCGATGGGACAATGAAATTTTATACTGTTAGAGTTGCGGTAGCACTTTCTAGTGAAAAAGATATCACTCAATTTACCATTTTAGGTATTGATGGGACAATAGATGAAGAAGCTTTACCGGACCCTACTATTACAATTACTTTACCTTACGAGACTGATTTAAAAACATTAACACCAACTATTAATTTTCATGGTTTTGGTATAAATCCTGGAGACGGAATAGAACAAGATTTCACAACTCCAGTAACTTATACAGTTACAGCTGAAGATAGTTCAACAAAAAATTATATAGTTACAGTGGAAAGAGCTGCCCCAAGTCATATAGCTACGGTTACTTCTAATATTTATGCAGTTAGTACTGGTGGGGGAGGCAATGAAACAATAACTATTCCTAACAACACAAGTAAAAGTAGTTTTTTGTCTGCTTTAACAAAAGAAGAAGATCACCAGACATGGGATGATTCAGATATTTCTAATACTGTACAAATGGATGATACGCTTGTTGTTACAGCTCAGGACGCAGAGACCACAATAATTTATACAGTAATAGTTGAAGCGACTACTCCTAATATTGTATTAACAGGGGGAGATATTAATCCAGCTACATTTTCATCTAATGTGCAAATTCCAATACTGAGTGGCACGGATTCTCATGGTGCAATATCTTGTTGGGCGGCTGGATCAGCAGATAGAATTAAATTTACAGTAACAGATGGTGGTGATGCCACATCTACAATTAAAATAAATGGAGATGATTATGTAAGTGGAGCCAATTATGTTGTTTTAGGGTTGGGTACACTCCCAATCGTTGTTACAACAACAGAAGCTGATAAGGCAACAGCCGTAAGAACTTTTTTGATAGCGGTTACTCATTCCGTGGATTGTGGGATAATAGAGGAATTATAAAAATTATATATGTTACAATTACTGAGTAATAGTCGTAGATCTATTATCAATTAATTTTAAATCAAATTATGAACGAAGAAAAAAATGAAGAAGGAACTTGCGCCTGCGGTTCCGGAGAAAAGGCAGAAAATTGCTGTGGCTCTGAAGGTGAAAAAAGTGGATGTAAATGTGAAGGAGAAGATTGTAAATGTGGACCAAAAGAAGAATAATTTTAAAAACACCCTTGATTTATTCAGGGGTGTTTTTATGTTAAAATAAACATAATGGAAAATACGCCATCAAAGAGATTAATAATAACCCAGATTTTGGTAATTTTTGTTTTACCTGTTTTATTGCTTTATTTTAAAATATTCCCTACTAATTGGAGGATTGTATTATTAGTAATAAGTTCTTTGTTTATTTACGGGATTATTCGCCACGAACGTTGGGTTCCTGAAGATATGGGAGTTAGACATGATAATTTCAGAAAGGCTTTCCCTTTTTATTTATTTTTTACTGCTTTAGGAGTTTTGATTCTTTTTTTAATAAGTTCAAAAGTTAAATTACCTGAAGTAAGGACTATTCCATTTTATATAAAAACCATCATTTTTTTCATTCCCAGTTCATTTTTCCAAGAATTTGCTTTTCGATCTTTTTTAATTCCTAGGTTGAAAATTGTTTTTAACAATAATAATTATTATATTATATTTTTTAATACAATATTATTTGTATTTATGCATATTATCTATTTAAATTGGGGCATAATATTACCCCTTCTTTCAATCATGGGAGTTTTATTTGCTTGGCTTTATATAAAGTATCCTAATCTTATATTAGTTTCTGTTGCGCATTCTATATTAAATGTTATAGCTGTGTTGCTTGGATTTTTTGTTATAAATTAAAATCCAAAAATTATACTGAGGATTCTTCTAAAGAATCCTTGTTTTTTTACTACAATTGGTTTTGTTTCTATTCCAGAGTTGGTGTTTGTTTTGTCTGATTGAATAGTGTTTTGGGTTGGTTTTTGAAATTTTTCTAATTTTTTTATAAATTTATTTTGATTAGAATTATTTATTGTGTTTTGAAATGATGAAGTTTTCAATCCATCATTTACGAGGGATGGAGCCGAGAATTTTTGCATTATTTGATTCCAAGTTTTATCAGAAAGGGAAGCAAGGATGTATGAAGTTTGCCAAATTTTATTATTTAAATTTTCATTTATTATTCCTCCATCTATATCTTGGTTTTCTCCTAAATATTCTAGGGTTTTGTCTTCCACTTTATCTCCATTAGCCATTATTCCTTCTAATGCCCAGGCAGTTGAAGAAATATTACTCCAACTACCATCGGTTTTTTGTTTTTCTTTTAAGTATTGTTTAGCATTTTTTAAACTTTCCCCGACCCCCGGGGTAGGGGAAAAAGCTGAAAGTGCTTCTATTCCAGCTCCTGTCATATCTACACTTCCACTCCACGAACCATCTTTTGTTTGTTTTGAGATAATAAAATTTATAGCATCTGTAATCATTTTGTCATTTTGTGTGTATCCAGAATTTTGTAGAACAATCAAAGCAAAAATATCATCATTGATTTCTACCGGGTCACCAAATTGTTTGCCGTCAAATGATTTTGTTATTTGACTGACATAATTTTGATTATTTGTATCATAAGGATTTAATCCTAAAGACATTAGAGCTATGGAATGTCTTTCGTAATCAGTTAAGTTGTCTCCGACTAATTTATTTTCTAAAAAGTATTTTTTTAATTTTTCTTTTTGTTCAGTATAGTTAGGGTTTGAAGTTAGAGCTATCGTTGCCCAATCAGTATAAAGTTCCTCACCAAATGAACCATTTTCTTTTTGCTTTGATATTAGAAAATCAAAAGCCTTATTTGTATCGAAAGTAGGTTTTATTTGTTTTTCAATCGTTCGTGACCCGCTACTTCCATTAGAGGTGTGGTGGATCGGTTCGGGCTCAGGTTCTGGTATTAAAGAATTAATTGTTATAGAAATAGAATCACCTAGATCATTGTCTGAAAAATCATGAAGTTTAAGTTCAATAACATCACCAGTCGAGACTGGCAATAAGGAGAGCCCCAGAGTAGCAAAATTACCATTTTGATAAAGTGCCCAATATTGACTGGCTGGATCTCCTGTATCATTAATTGAATTTATAAAAAGTCCTTCAACTCCTGGATAAGTAACTAGATCAATACTGGAGATGTTGCCTTGATCAACGGTAGCTTGTAATGCGCAGATAGCCACATAAGAATCTGCATAATAATGAGAGGTGCCATACATGTCTGTGACATCACATGAAGTAGGAACATCTACGGAAGCACTAATATTTAAATGAGATTCTGAAATAGGAACATCATCAGCAAAAACGATAGAAAAAGAAAAAACAAAAACTGTAAAAATTAATAAATTTTTTTTTATATTACTCATACTTCCAAGAGACGATGTCTCCATTATTAATTTGATAATTTGAAACACCTATCTCAGCTTTTTTTTCATTTACACAATATATCCAATTTTTTTCTCCATTTTTTATTCCATTTATATCTTCTATAAATTTACCCATGCCAGAATAGGTTTTGTCTTTAAAAGTTATTTTGCCTTCTTTTTGTAATTGACTCATGAAAGTATAGATACTATTTGGATTTGAAATTTTTTCTTCATATTTTACCCCATTTATTTCTAAGACAGCTGTTTCAGATTGAGCTTCTGTAATATTAGTATTAAGATTTAAGTCTTTTTTATCTGGTGTTTTGTAAACATAAAGCAAAATTAGGCATAATATAAATAAAACTACTATGGGTATTAACTTTTTGATTTTGTTTTTTGACATAAAAAAATTCTGCTTAAGCAGAATGTTAAATTCCTTTAAAAGAAGGAATATCCTGCTCGGGAAAAGTAAAATGATTGGTAATCGGACTTGTCCGACAAAAGTCGGCTTACCGTAGCGGCACTGTACTGGAATCTAACCAGTTTCCCCAATCAAATTTTTTAAATTGTTAAACGAACTTCCTTATTCTATTCTTTTGAAAATTATCTGTCAATCTTCTTTATTTTACGTCTTTTAACCGTATGGTTATAAAAAATCCTATAAGAAGTATTGCACCTAAAATATAAAAAATATATTGAAAAGACGGAATAAGAATCAGTATTGGTATAGCTAAAAGGGGAGCTAAAATGTATGCTAATGGATAATTATTTCTAAAGAAACTGATAGCATCAGCGTTTTCTTCATGTACATTTTTAAAGAAATAACTTTCGCTCATTATTTCAATAGTAGCAGCGCCAACTCTAGTTCCAAACAATATTAAAGCCCAAAGCCAAAGATTTGGTTCTTTGACTAGTGGAATAAGTAATGTAAAAAATGCACCAATTAAAAATCCATAGGTTAGAATTCTTTTTTCTCCTATTTTGTCTGATAACTTGCCAAGGGGAAAATCTAAAATTACAAAAGGAATTAACATAATAGTAAAAATAAAGCCTATTTCTTTCCAACCTAAATGTAGGTATTCACTTAGATATATTGGTGAATAAATAATCATCCAAACATAGAAGAATTTTAAAATAAAATTTATAAGATATATTTTTGATATGTGTTTGTTTTCTGAAAAATATTGCAGTGTTTTTTTGATTGAAACTTTTTTATATTTTGGATCTTTAAAGTTATGTAAAAAGAAAATAAAAATGATTGCTACTAGAAACATGAATAAAGCTGCTAATAAATATATACCCTTGAAAGAACTTTTTGCAATAATTGATCCAGATATAATCTGGGCGACAACCCAAGCTGAATTTACTATGGTTAAATAAATCCCTCTAAATTTTCCAATAGATGAGTTTTTAGAAAAATCTTCGATAAAAATATCGAAACAAGCAATGATAAGATTAGATCCCAAGAAATATAAAATGAAGCCCACAATTGCAATGTATTTATTACTTCCAAAAGCTAGTAATAATAAAGATGTAAAAACTATAACAACTAATGCAAAAGATGTGGTTCTATTGCCTATGCGATTTAATATTTTAGGCATCTTTAGAAATCCCCAGATGGTTATAATTGAGGCTATTATATATAGTGCGCCTAGATAATTTTGGTTAATAAAAGTTTTTAAAAAACTTGAATTTATGTACGAGGTTAGAGCGATAGGAATAGCAAATAAAAAACTTGCTAAATATACAATTTTTCTATTGTTTTTCATTGCTTTTATATTGTAGCAAATATTTTAAACACTTAAAATAACCGGAATAATTAGAGGCCTTTTAGCTGTTTTTTGATAGAGGAATTTTGAGATTGTTTCACCTAGATTATTTTTTATATGATCGAAGTCAACTTGTTTTCCATTGCCTGGATTTAATGGTGTTTTTGTTGTACCTTCCTCTATTGTTTTTTTAATGATTATTCTTACTTGATGTAATAGTTCTTGGTTTTCTTTTAAATAAACGAAACCACGTGATATTAGGTCTGGTGATTTCTTTAATTTTCCAGTATATTGATCTACTAGTGCTATTATCACGAACATACCATCTTGAGCTAGCATCACTCTGTCTCTGATGACTACATCTTGTACGTCACTTATAGCTAGGCCATCCACCATCATTGGGGAAGAAGGAGCTTTTTCTTTTCTTAGGGCTATCTTTTCTCCATCAGCTGAAATTTCAATAATAGAACCATTATCTGGAACTATTATATTTTCAGCCGACATGCCCATTTCAATGGCCAGTTCTTTGTGAAGTTCCAGGTGGTAATGGTTACCATGAATTGGTATAAAAAATTTTGGATGCGTTTTTTTATGAAGCCATCTGATATCTTCTTTGTTTCCGTGCCCAGTAGCATGGACGAAATCTTCACCTGGAGTACGATAACTTATTATTTTTACGCCTTGGCGAGATAATCCATCTTTCATTTTTTGTACTTGTCTTTCGTTTCCAGGAACAATAGAAGCAGAAAGGATTATAGTATCTCCTTTTTTAATTGAGAATTTTTTATCAGTTTTATTTGCTGCACGATTGAGTCCAGAAAATTCTTCACCTTGCCCGCCTGTAGTAAGGATGATTATTTTATTTGGTGGATAACTGTCTATCTCATCCATTCCAATTATGGTGCCTTTTTTTGGTTTATAAAGTTTGGCTTCTAGTGCGACTTCCATGTTTGTTTTCATTGAACGGCCATTTAGAACTATTTTTCTACCAAGCATTTCTGCAATTTCTATTACTTTTATAAGTCTACTTATATGGGAAGCAAAGGCCGCGATTATTATGCGTCCGTTTATTCTCCTTATTAGATTTTCTAGACCTTGGTGCACTTTCATTTCAGGAAGAGCAAAACCTTCATTTTCAATATTTGTCGAGTCAGTCATTAAAAGGAGAGTTTTTGCTTTATCAAAGATAGAATATTCAGCTTCTTCTTCTTTGGAAACTATTCCGTCTATTTGGTCTAATTTATAATCTCCTGGGTTTACGATCCAACCATGTTTTGTTTCTATAATTATTCCCATTGAATCTGGGAAGGTGTGAGTAACTCCGAAGAATCTTACTTTTGTTTTTCCACACATGACTGTTTCGTCTTTCTCTACTACGTTTGCTTTCATGGCAGGCAGGTGAGGGAATTCTGCTTGGCGTTTTTTCATCATTAAGATTGAAAGATTTCTAGAATATACTGGTGGATTGCCTATTCTAGAAAGGACTACTGGTACTCCTCCGATGTGGTCTAGATGACCGTGAGTTATAAACAGAGCTCTTATTTTGTCTTTCCTTTCTTCTAGATAAGTAGTATTTGGAATAACATAATCAACTCCCGGTGTTTCTTCGTTGGAAAAATGCATTCCGGCATCGATAATAATAATATCATCACCGATTTCTATAGCAGTCATGTTTTTACCAATTTCTTCAACCCCACCTAATGGGATGATACGAATTTTCCCATCCTCAAGAGGTGGTATTTTATTTTCGTTAGAATCTTTGTGAGTGTTTTTATTTGCAGAGTAATGTCCTTTATTCCTATTTTGTCCTTTCCCAAATTTTGAATATTGGTAAGTTGAACTTTTTTGTTTCTTTTTTTTATGTTCTTCAGATGTTCCATGTTTGGAATCTAAATGAGTAGAACTTTGATTTGTTTTTGTAAATCTTCTTTCCACCCCAGTATTATTTTGGGAAGAATTATGATTTGGTTCAATGCTTAGAGCACTGAATGATAGTCTTGTTTTTTTTCTCATATTTTTAATTTTGTGTAATCGTGTTGTATAATTTTCGATTCTGCGGAATCGTGTCGCTCAGATGTGACCAGTGCGACGGTGTTAATAATTTTATTTGGAGAATATTTTCCAAACATGATCTTTTTCTATATACCATAGATAGGAATTTAAGAATCTATCTGATGGGGAAATTATGTGGTCTATTGAAAGCCCAGATATGTTTTTTGATACGATATAAATGAAGTCAGGACTATATAAAAATACAGCGGGATTGTCTTTTTTTATTTCATCTTCAAATTGAGCATATTTTTTAATTTTTGATTGCTCGTCGATTGTTATAAAAGCATCTTCTAAAATTTTATCTACTTTTGCATTGGTATACATGGCCACATTTAAACCAGGGTCATTCCTCTGGGAAGAATGCCAAAATGCAAAAAGGTCTGATTCCCGGTTTATAATTTGTCCAAAGAGTAATGCATCATAATTGCGTGGACGAATCACTGATTGGTTTAAATTTCCAATTTCGAAAGTTTTTATATTCACTTTTATGCCTAATGTTTCTAAGTCTTGCCTTATTAATTCAGCAGATCTAGCTATCTCTGGAGTGTTACCAGTTGAGATTGAAAATTCGAGGGAAGAGGAAGTAGTAGTTTTTTTCTTTTTCTTGTCGGTTGTGGTTGAGTTTTTTACTAAAAATCCATCTTCTCCTTTTGTCCAACCATCTTTCGTTAGAATACTTTCTGCTTTTTGTAGATTCTCCTGATGGGTTACATCTTCTTCAGTATTTAATTTTTGGTAAGCAATCATGTTTGGTGGTATTGGGTCATCAATCGCTACGCCATATCCACCTAATACTTCTTGTATGATCCTATCTTTATCGATAGCTAAATCTATAGCTTTTATTATATTTTTATCTGTAAATATTTTTGCTTGATTTTGATTAAAGAAAAGTCCGAAAACTCTAGGAAGAACAGAAGACTCTATTCGATAATCTCCTTGTTTTAGGGTTTGTACACTTTCTGATGATAAATAACTTGTCTGATCTATTTTCCCGCTTTTTAATGCTGAAAGTAAATCATTTTCGTTTGGATAGAAATGAAGAGTTATTTTATTAATATATGGTCTACCCAAGGCGAATTTCTTAAAAGAAGTAAGTGTATATGAATCGATTATTCCAGATGATTGTTTGCTTACTTTTGAAACCTGATAAGGACCAGAACCAATAGGATTTACATTAGCGTCGTTGAGTTCGACTGGTGAACCACTCCATATATGTTCAGGAATTATTCCCAACATAGCATTTTCTAAAAAGGAAGCATAAGGTTGTTTTAATGTAAATTTGATTGTTTTTTCATCTATTTTTTCGACGTTAACCCCATCCCAATTTCCACGTAAAGAGCTTTTTATAACTGGATCCTTTACTTCATTGATTGTAAAAACAACATCATCAGCTGTTACTGGTTTTCCATTATGAAAATATATTTTATTTTTTAGTGTAAAAGTATAACTTAAACCATCTTTAGACATTTCATATTTTTCTGCTAAGTCAGGGATGAGTTCTCCGTCTACACTTTTTCTCATTAATCCAGAATAGATAATAGAAACTAAATCTCTATCAGCATCAGATAACGCAAGTATTGGGTTTACAAAGCGGGGAGTACCGATGATTCCTTCTGAGATAGAGCCTCCAGGCATTGGTGCACTTACCATAAAAGAGTTGTTGATATTTTGGAGGATTACTATTGTACTAATAAAAAGAACTAAAATAAAAGCATAAAATACTCGGCGTTCCTTTTTTGTAAAATAAAAAAACGCTGATCGGAGTTCAGATTTTTTGGGTAATCTAAAATTACGTATAAGGTTATATAAATTTTTCATATAAAACAGCTTTAGAATTTAAATTCTTAGCTCTTTGCTTTTAGTATTATAGCGAGAAAAGCAGACAAAGCAAAAAGAATTCCACAAACAATGGATAGATAAAAAAGAAACTTTTCAAATCCTCGACGGGTATGATGGAAAGAACCACCATCTCCTCCGCCCAATGCTCCTCCGACACCTGCTCCGGATTGCTGAAGTAAGATGGCTAATACCAATATTACTGAAAATACTATTTGTGCGTAGGGCAATATTTTAGCTATTAAACTCATGGGGGTATTATTACATAAATAGGGCTTAAATGCAAATATGGGCATATTTGCCTATATTTTACATAAGGTTTATAATTCTATGTATGAAAAATGAAAATAGTGTTTTAGGTTTGTTTGAAAAATTATTTTTTAACTTTAATGCTCGTCAGATGAAGGATGCCACTTTGGCATTTAAGAAGCATCTTGATGATAAAGGGAAAATGTTCCTTGCTATGGGTGGGGCTATGTCTTCCGCTCAGATGGGTATCACCTTGGCTCCGATGATCAAGAATGAAAAGATTCATGCTATTTCTTGCACTGGTGCAAACTTAGAAGAATCAGTCTTCAGGTTAGTGGCCCACAATAGTTATAAAGATTATCCAGATTACAGATATTTTACTAAACAAGATGATGAAGATATTTTAAATAGAGGAGAGAGAAGAGTGACCGATACCTCTATCCCAGAAGAAGAAGCCTTTCGTGTCGTTGAGCCTATTATATTGAGACACTGGAAAGAGGCGCAAGAAAAAGGGGAGAGATATTTTCCACATGAATATTTTTATAAAGTTTTATTGTCTGATGAATTGAAAGGAAAATATGAAGGCAATCCTGAACATTGTTGGCTTCTAGAAGCTGCAAAAAAGAATTTACCTATCGTTGTGCCAGGTTGGGAAGATTCAACTTTAGGAAATATTTTTGCTGGATATTGTAAGGCAGGGGAAGTTAGTCCAACAGTTATGAAAACTGGTGTGGAATATATGATGTATCTTTATGACAGGTATACGGAACTTGCAGGTGAAGTGAAGGATGGTCCAGGGCTTGGATTTTTCCAAATCGGTGGAGGAATTTCTGGAGATTTTCCAATTTGTGTAGTTCCTTCTATCAAATATGATTTGAAAAAAGAAGTTCGCCCTTGGGGATATTTCTGTCAGATTTCAGATTCAACCACTTCTTATGGTTCATATTCAGGAGCTACTCCGAATGAAAAAATTACTTGGGACAAACTTACTAAACACACTCCAATGTTTGTAATTGAATCTGATGCTACCATCATCGCGCCTTTGATGTTCGAGGCAATATTAGATAGGTATAACATTGAAGAAAAATAAATTAGATTAGTTTAAAAAAATTCCCTCGAGTGAGGGAATTTTTTTTGTTTGTTTTTATTCTTCTTTTTATTCTTCCTTGTCGGCTAGAATCTTTTTAGCCATTTCTTCTGCATTGGAGAAACCATGTTTTTTTAATTTTTCTAAAATAGCATCGTAGCCCAATTTTTTAGCCTCTGCATGGATTTTGGCACGGTCCTTTTTATTGGTCTCATAATCCCCATAATCTTCTTCTGTTTTTTTGTCTTCGTCTTTTTTCATATATTTATATTAATTATACATAAACACCTTCTAATACTTTACTTTGTACGACTACAGCTAGCTCGGTTGTTGGTATTATAAATTCTTCGAGCATTGCTTTGATTGAAATATATGGAATAAAATCTCGGTTATCTTTATAATTAATTGTATCTAAATATTTTTCGTATTCTAATTTTGTTTTACTGAGTGTCTGGAGTATCTTTTCTGAAGTTTGGAAAATATCTTCTATTGTTTCTTTATTGCAGGTTTTTGTTTTTTCGCAAACTTTATTTAAGTTATTTAGCTTATTGTATTTTTTAGTTATTTCTTCCATGTCTTTTAGTTGTTTCTCGGTCAATTGGTCTATTGTTTTTTCTCTTCCTGAAGTTAAACCATTTTCTATCTGATCCTGCACAAAACCTTTGTTTTCATAGTTTTTTTCATTAAATCTTTCATTTCTAAAGTCCTTAAAAAAATTTTTGATTACTTTGGCTGGGTCTATGTTTGAATGACCAGCATCGTTTAATTGCAACGCCCTGTTTTTGCTATTATATTCTAAAAATTCTTCTATAAGTTTATTTATATCTTCGTCCGAAATGTTTTCAATGGAAGGTTTTTCATCCTTCGTTATTTCTCCATTTTCTAGTTGTTTCTCAAATTTTTCTCTCTGGATAACTGAGATTAAATTTTGTAACCTCTGGGGAAATTTATTTTTTATTCCCTTCATGGAACGATCATCTATCTGATATTTCTGTAATTCTATATATGCTACTTGTAAATAATATTTATATATCTCTTCTCTGTCAGAAAAGTTTATCTCAACTCCATTTTTTCTATAAACATTTATTCCAGTTTTTTCTAATCCAGGATTAGTGATACCATTTTTTGGTTTTTCGGGATCAATGTTTTGGGCGAAGGCTTCTACTTCCACCCAAGTTTCTGGTTCATCGTTTGTTTTTATTTCCGCAAATATTTTTGTACAACCGTTGTTTTCATTTTTAAAATTTTTCATTTCTTCCGTTTTTAATTTTCGGACCAATCCTTTTTGTTCTTGTTTCTGAAATTCTTTATGAACTTTTTCAAAATCTGGATTTCCAAATGCCAAATCTATATCGACTGGCTGTTTGGCTGTTTCTCCTTCTAAGACAAGAGCAGAGGAGCCGTTGATAGCCCAAGGGTAAGTGACGTTGGCATCTTTAAATATTTTCCCAACTTGGGATAATGCTTCTTGAACATCTAGAGATAAACTTTCAAAACTTTTGAGTCGGAGCTCATCGGCTTCATTTCCTTCCTCGATTTTTTTGAAGGTTGTATTAAAAAGCTCAGCAGCTTTTTCTTTGGTGGGTTCTTTTTTACCCATTAGGTCTTTCTTTGTGAAATTAGGTATTTCAAAACTCATATTTGAATTATACCTTATGGATATATTAAAACAATCTTTAGTCAAAAACACCCTTTATTTTAAAGGGTGTTTTGGTATAAATTTCCGCTTGACTTCGTTTTTCTTTTAATATATACTCTTCCTCAGACGCTACCTAAAAAGGTATGGCGTTTTTGTTTCAGAATCTTTGACATTTTAATAAATTTGAGAACCCCGGCGTTCCGCCGGGAAGCAAGTCTCAATTTGTTTTTTTAAGTAATAATTTTAGGAGCTAGGATTGGACCGAGAATTTAAAATCAAAAACATTGCTGTTTTTTGTTTTGTTTCGTTCTAATAACTTTTAGTTAGAGTTTGATCCTAGCTCAGGATGAACGCTGGCGGCGTGGATAAGGCATGCAAGTCGAACGGACTTCATTTTTCCCGAGATGCGATTATATCAAGTCAAAGGTCGTTTGAAGTTAGTGGCGAACGAGGTAGTAATACGCAGGAACTTCCCCCAAAGTCTTGAATAATCCGGAGAAATCCGGACTAATACAAGATGGTCTCGCAAGAGTAAAGATTTTTCGCTTTGGGAAAGGCCTGTGCGGTATCAGCTAGTTGGTGGTGTAATAGACCACCAAGGCTATGACGCCTAGGGGAGCTGAGAGGCTGACCCCCACCGATGGTACTGAGACACGGACCATACACCTACGGGTGGCTGCAGTCGAGAATCTTCCACAATGGACGAAAGTCTGATGGAGCGACGCCGCGTGATTGATGAAGCCCCTCTGGGGCGTAAAGATCTTTTATGAGGGAAGAAGTTTATTGACGGTACCTCATGAATAAGAGGCTCCTAATCTCGTGCCAGCAGGAGCGGTAATACGAGAGCCTCGAGCGTTATCCGGAATTATTGGGCGTAAAGGGTGCGTAGGTTGTTCTGTTAGTCTTTTGTCAAAGCCTCGGGCTTAACCTGAGATATGCAAAAGAAACGGCAGAACTTGAAAGTGTGAGAGGCGTACGGAACTCATGGTGTAGGGGTGAAATCCGTTGATATCATGGGGAACACCAAATGCGAAGGCAGTACGCTGGCGCATATTTGACACTGAAGCACGAAAGCGTGGGTAGCGAATGGGATTAGATACCCCAGTAGTCCACGCCCTAAACGATGATCTCTCGGTTTTCGGAGTATCGACCCTCTGAGAGCCTTAGCTAACGCGTTAAGAGATCCGCCTGGGAAGTACGGCCGCAAGGCTAAAACTCAAAGGAATAGACGGGGACTTGCACAAGCAGTGGATTATGTGGTTTAATTCGATGGTAAACGAAGAACCTTACCAGGATTAGAAATCTACTTGAAAGCCCTAAGAAACTAGGGCCCTCGCAAGACAAGTGGACAGGTGATGCATGGCCGTCGTCAGTTCGTGGTTTGAATTGTACCCTTAAGTGGGCTAACGAACGCAACCCTCGTTGTGTGTTACAAGTGTCACACGAGACCGCCCTCGCCTTAGTAAATTTTTTTGAAAATAAAAGTTTTTTAAGGCGAGGGAGGAAGGAGAGGATGACGCCAGGTCAGCATGTCCCTTTGATATCCTGGGCTACACACATAATACAATGGCCATTACAACGCGCAGCGACGAGGCGACTCTGAGCTAATCGTCAAAAATGGCCCCAGTTCGGATTGAAGTCTGCAACTCGACTTCATGAAGCCGGAATTGCTAGTAATCGCGGGTCAGCTATACCGCGGTGAATACGTTCTCAAGTCTTGTACTCACCGCCCGTCAAGTCAAGGGAGCCGGGAGTACCCGAAGTATCCGCATAAGCGGGTCCTAAGGTAAGCTCGGTGACAGGGACTAAGTCGTAACAAGGCACGGGTAGCGGAAGCTGCTCGTGGATTAATTCAATTTGAAAATCGTCCCAATTTTAATTTATTAGAATTGAAAATATATC